>ENA-OQJH01000238-OQJH01000238.1-human-gut-metagenome-genome-assembly--contig:-NODE-238-length-32713-cov-10.656417_pt1 | contig 32713 bp, 37 predicted proteins | sample MGYA00242597_ERZ504763 | MGnify/ENA primary metagenome ERZ504763 (study PRJEB26092, sample SAMD00036359) | human gut metagenome | host: Homo sapiens | study: EMG produced TPA metagenomics assembly of...
CCGTTCGCCTACATGTACCCAGGTTGATAAATCTACAGCACTTACCTAGCGGAGATTGCGCAGATAGATGTAGAAGAGTTTGCCAAGAAAATGTTCGAGGCAGGCAGTAACTTTGCTAACAAGACGGAAGAGGAAATATTAAATCAGGATTTTAAAATTTTTCATTCAGGGGATTATACGTTTGGAGTATCGCAGATTTCTGCTCTTTCGAGGACAGAGCTCGATAAGGTACAGGCGAGAGTGGTGCCTCTGCTTGACAAGATGCAGGTGGAAAAACAGCTTGATATGCTCTTTGTTATGCTTACGGATATACTTAATGAGTCTACATATCTCATCTACAGTGGTGCAGAGGCAGCGTCAATAGCAGCTTCAGCATACAATCTGCCGCAGAGCAAGGATGGAATTATGCTTAAGGGAGTAGTATCGCGTAAGAAGCAGCTCATACCTGAGCTTATAAATGTGATTAATGAGAGATAATGCAGCACTAAAAATAATTAAAATAATTAAAAGCTTCCTGTGGTATATCGTGAAGCATTTATGTATTTGTAGGGGTAGAATGGAATTGCTTGCGGTATGCACGGATAAATGAGGAATAGCTTCCGAATCCACAGGCATCGCAGGCGGCAGACACACTGCTTCCGTCGCGAATCATATCGCGGGCGAGCAGCAGACGCTTTGTTGTGATATATGAACCTATGGTGCAGCCGGTTTCTTCCTTGAAGGTGTGCATCAGGTGATACCTGCTCATATAGAATTTATCTGCCAGTTCATCAATACTTATACGGTTTGTTAAATTCTTATTTAAGAAATCCAAAATCTCTACAATTTTTTTGTTTGAGGAAAATGTGTTAATATATTCTATACCGCCATGCAGGGTGATACGATTGAGCTGTATCAGAAACTCTAAAAACAGGAGCTTCTGGTACAGCTCATTTGCGTATTCATTGGTTTCTCTAAGTGTAGAGTCTAGTCCCTTTATTGTATCAGCCAGACGGCTGCCCTTGGTCGCAGCGAGTCTTAGTACATGTGACTGGTTAGCATAGGCCTGCTTGAAACAGCATGCCAGATCATAGCCTTTGCTCACATAATCGTCAATAAGCTGCGGTGACACATATATAATGATTCTTTCATAAATTGAATCGTCATTTAATATTGGCTTATGAACCTCACCGGCATTGACAAGCACGATATCATGTTCTTTGAGCTCATAGCTGCGGCCCTCAATGCAGTAGGATACATTGCCGTGCAGATGAATCAGAATTTTGTGGAAATCATGGTAATGGAAATCTATATTTAGCTTGTGTTCATCTCTTAGATGAAATATTTTAAAAGGCTCCGTCAGGTAGCCTGCTTTTGTATAATTTGAATCCATGATATGCTCCTTTGATAATAAGATGTTATTATAAGCATAATCTATAACAGCACAAAACGCAACATAAAACGCACAAAATGCTATAGAAAAACCAGAAAGTGCGCTGTATAATATAATTAAAGTAACTATTCAGAACCACTGAGAACAAGCAAAGCTGATGCATCGTGCTCGCATGTAAGCAGCAGATTTGCTTGTTCTCAAGGTGGCTCGAATAGAGCCACCCCCACACATATGAGCAAAATTAGCTGCGTAGCAGTGACCAAGCACGAGTATCGTGCGGTTTTGCGAATGTGCGTGGGATGGTTCTGAATAGTTACCAATATAAAACCAATAACGAGGTGATCACTATGAAATTTACAAAAATGCACGGCTGTGGAAATGATTATGTATATGTAAACCTTTTTGAGGAGAAGTTGGATGACCCGGCAAGGGTGTCAATATATGTCAGTGACAGGCATTTTGGAATAGGCTCAGATGGACTAATCACAATAGGTCCGTCTGACAAGGCAGATTTTAGAATGAGGATATATAATGCAGACGGTTCGGAAGCCGAGATGTGCGGAAACGGCATACGCTGCGTGGCGAAATACGTGTATGACCACAAGCTTACAGACAAGACTGAAATATCGGTTGAGACAGGAGCTGGCATCAAGTATCTTACACTATATGTTGAGGAAAATAAGGTATCACAGGTGCGCGTGGATATGGGTGAGCCTATTCTGACGCCTGGGGACATTCCGGTTGTGAAAGCAGACGGAAGTGCTTATGGTGATGACTACAGGGTAATAGATGAACCGATTTCAGCAGGCAATAGAGAGTGGCACATGACCTGTGTTTCAATGGGAAACCCTCATGCGGTAGTGTTTGTCGATGATGTGGCGAACTTTGAGCTTGAGAAATACGGCCCTCTTTTTGAGAATCATAAGATGTTTCCAAAGCGCACCAACACGGAGTTTGTAGAGATACTTTCAAGGAATGAGGCGAAAATGAGAGTATGGGAGAGGGGCAGCGCTGAGACCTGGGCCTGCGGTACAGGAACCTGTGCGACCGTCATGGCATGTATACTCAACAAAAAGACTGACAACAAGGTGCTTGTGCATCTAAGAGGCGGAGATCTGACTATCGAGTATATACCAAAGACCAATCATGTGTTTATGACGGGACCTGCTACTGAGGTTTTCTCAGGAGAAATTGATATCATATAAAGCACAAGTATTGTGCGGTTTGGCGAATGTCTGTGGTTGAATAGTTACAAATCTTTAAGAAACAAAATTAACAGAAAATATATATCAAAAATATAATAAAATATGGGAGAAAATAAAATGAAGCTTGAAAAATTACTTGAAAGAATGGATTATAAAGTATTAGCAGGAAGCACAGATATAGAGATTTCCACACTCGTGTATGACTCGCGCAAGGTGGAGAAGGCATCGGTATTTGTGTGCATATCGGGAGCTGTGTCAGATGCACATGATTTTATTCCTGATGTGGTGAAGAAAGGTGCAGCGGCAGTGGTTGTCGAAAAAGATGTGACTCCTATCGAAGGGGTGACATATATTAAGGTAGATAATACAAGGCTTGCACTTGCGTGTATGTCAGCAGCTTATTTTGATTATCCGGCCGAGAAAATAAAGACTATCGGTATTACAGGTACAAAGGGTAAGACCACTACCACATATATGGTAAAGTCAATTCTTGAGTCAGCCGGCATAAAGACAGGACTTATCGGTACAATAGAGTCTATATGTGGTGACAAGAGAATTCCGTCAGCAAATACCACACCTGAGTCATACAGAGTTCAGGAGCTGTTTAAGGAGATGGTGGATGAAGGCCTTGATGCAGTTGTTATGGAAGTGTCATCACAGGCTCTCATGCTTCACAGAGTATCGGGCTTTACCTTTGATATTGGTGTATTTATCAAATCTTGAGCCTGACCACATTGGAGAGCATGAGCACAAGGATTTTGCAGACTACATGCATTGCAAGAGCCTTTTATTCAGACAGTGCAGGCTTGGTATCTTTAACGGAGACGATGAGCACTTAGAGGGTATTATGAAGGGACACACATGCCAGGTGGAGACTTACGGCTACAAGTCCACAAACAACCTGGTAGCAGAAAATGTTGAGCTTAAAAAGGAGCATGGAGCACTCGGCATTAAATACCATGTATCAGGGCTTCTGGATTTTGATGTGGAGGTCAATGTGCCGGGCAAATTCTCAGTATACAATTCACTAACAGCCATTGCTATCTGCCATCATTTCAATGTGGATAAAAAGGCAATCGGGGAGGCTCTTCATCATGTGAGTGTAAAGGGCAGAATAGAGATTGTTCCTGTTACAAAGAGATATACCCTTATGATTGATTATGCACACAATGCGATGGCGCTTGAAAGCCTTCTCACCACTCTTAAGGAGTATGAGCCGGGCAGACTTGTATGCCTGTTTGGCTGTGGCGGAAACAGGGCAAAGTCACGCCGTTATGAGATGGGAGAGGTGTCATCGAGACTTGCAGACCTTACCGTTGTCACATCCGATAATCCAAGAGATGAGGAGCCTATGGACATAATCAATGATATTTTGCAGGGTGTACACAAGGCAGATGGAGAGTATGTGACAATTCCTGACCGTAAGGAGGCTATCAGATACTGCATGGAGAATGCCCAGGATGGTGATATCATAGTGCTTGCAGGAAAAGGGCATGAGGATTATCAGGAGATAAAGGGTGTAAAGCATCACATGGATGAGAGAGAATTAATTGCTGATATAATAAAAGAGAACCCTGACATCAGACTTTAATATTTTAGTATAGGTTAAATAGTTTAGTATAAAATAGTTCAGTAAAATAGTGTATTTGGGAGGTATATATGTCTCTGTTTAAGGGCGCCGGAGTAGCGCTAATTACTCCTTTCAATGAGGATAACAGTGTAAACTATGAAATGCTTAGGACACTGGTGAAAAGGCAGATAGACGGTGGCACTGATGCAATTATCGTGTGTGGCACGACAGGTGAGCCTGCCACAATGACAGAGGAAGAAAAGCTTTCGGTAATAAAATGTGTGGTAGACGAGACAGCCGGGCAGATTCCTGTAATAGCGGGAACAGGTGCCAACTGCACACAAAATGTGATAGATTTCTCACAGAAAGTTGAAAAGCTTGGCGTAGATGGTCTGCTTGTTGTCACACCTTACTACAATAAAGCCACACAGAATGGTCTTTATGCGCACTATGCAGCGATAGCAGGGGCGGTGGGGCTTCCGATCATTATGTACAACGTACCATCGCGCACAGGATGCAATATACTTCCGCAGACTGCGGCAAGGCTTGGCAGGGATTTTGAAAATATAGTAGGAGTCAAGGAAGCGAGTGGCAATATATCGCAGGTTGCAAAGCTAAAGAAGCTGGCAGGAAATGACCTCGATATTTATTCGGGAAACGATGACCAGGTCATCCCAATACTCTCGCTCGGTGGAATCGGTGTGATATCAGTGCTGTCTAATGTAAGGCCGGCTGCAGTGCATGACATGGTAATGGAATACCTGAATGGAAATATTAAATCAGCACTTGATATCCAGCTTAAATACCTGGATTTAATAGAGGCACTGTTTTGTGAGGTAAATCCGATTCCTGTAAAGGCTGCTATGAAGCTTTTGGGATATGATGTGGGAGGACTTCGTCTTCCGCTCACGGAGCTTGAGGAGACAAATCGGGCAAGGCTTAAAGAAAGCATGGAAAGTCTAAAGGAAAATTAGTGGATATAAAAGGATATTAAAGAAAAATTAAAGGATAAATTAACATATGGGAAAACAAAACTGGAAGCCGGGCAATATGCTAAACCGGTGCCGGCTGTGATGGTGAGTGTTACTGACAAGGCCGGAAATAACAATATAATAACAGTGGCATGGGCGGGGACGGTGTGCACCAATCCGCCTATGCTTTCAATATCTGTAAGACCGGAGCGCTTTTCTTATAACATGATTAAAGAAACCGGAGAGTTTGTGGTTAATCTGACCACCGAGGAGCTGCTTAGAGCCTGCGACTACTGCGGAGTGAAAAGCGGAAGGGATGTGGATAAATTTAAAGAACTGCATCTGACACCGCTTGCGATGCAGCATGTGTCAGCAGTCGGAATATCAGAAAGCCCGGTAAATATTGAGTGCAGGGTAAGAAAAAGCGAGGAGCTCGGCAGCCATACAATGTTTATAGCAGACGTCGTCGGCGTGACAGTGGATGATAAATACATGGATGGGACCGGGAAATTTCATATCAATGATACCGGCCTTGTGATGTATTCGCACGGAGAGTATTTTGGCTTTGGAGATAAGCTCGGAAGCTTCGGCTACTCTGTAAGAAAAACTAAAAAATAATCTATCGAAGCAGCATATCCATGAGGTATGCGTACACATCCTCGTTCTGATTCTTCCAGTTGCTGCAGATGGCCTCGGCCTGCTCCTTTGTGCCGACTGAGAGAGTCAGGTCGATTATGGTGGTGCTCTCTGAGCGCACCTGACAACGTACTGCATATTTGCGGTCAGTTGTCCTGTAATAGTCGGCAAGAATGGAGTTTTCCTGCCTGAACTCGAGCTTGTTGTCCGTAAAGAAGCTCTTTACATCGGACTCAATACCGTCGGTAATTTTGTCTTTAAAGAAACCGAGAGTCTCCTTTCCGGCAGCAGTCAGAGTGTATTGTGTATTGGAATGAGTAGACTTGAAATTAATTAAATCAGCATTTACTAAATCACCGATGACTTCCTGTACACGGAAGTAGTCGGTGTATTCTTTTTCCAAAAAGAAATTGGAAATCTGTGTGTTTGACAGCGGAAAACCCGCTTTGTCGAGCATGTATAAAATTGTCAGCTTATATATGGTAAATGGCTCAGCCATGATTTTCTCCTTTAAAACAAGTTTAATCGTCCCTGATATGTGTCTCGCACTTCAAATTTTTTATTGATTGTGTTTAGAACCCGTTTTTTATCTGTGCTCCAAAGAGGTGCAACAAGTAAAGAACGTGGTCCATCACCGGTCATGCGGTGGATAACCATATCCTTTGGAAGTCTTTCTATACAGTCTACCACAAAATCGCAGTAATCATCCAGCGTAAAAAGCTCAAATGGCTGTTTAATATACATATCAGCCAGTGGTGTGCCCTTTAGCACATGCAGCAGCTGAAGCTTAACTCCGAAAATACCGCTTTTAGCAACAAAATTAACTGATTCAAGCATCATGCCGCGTGTCTCATGAGGAAGCCCGAGTATGAGATGTGCAATAACCTTTATGCCACGGCGTCTAAGCTCATCCGTTACAATGATGAAATCCTCAACACATGTATGTGTATTCATGGCATCAAGAGTAGACCTGTGAATGGTCTGAAGGCCCAGCTCAACCCAGACGGGCTTTATTTTGTTTAATTCTGAGAGCAGATCATATATTTCGGTAGAAAAACAATCTGTTCTTGTGCCGATGGACAGCACAGCGACAGATGGATCTTCTATAGCCTCATAAAATATGCGCCGCAGATAATCTACCGGAGCATATGTGTTGGTAAAAGCCTGAAAATATGCGATAAAGTGCTCACAGCTGCTCTTTGAAGCAACCTTTTCCTTAGCGGCAGACAGCTGCTCCTTTATGGAAAGGCTGCGGTCCGCCGCAAAATCACCGGATCCACCGGCGCTGCAGTACAGGCATCCAAGCGATGAGAGTGTGCCATCACGGTTTGGACAAGTCATGCCTCCATCTAAAGAGAGCTTGTAGAGCTTTTCACCGAATGTATCGCGGCAGTATCTGTTGAGTGAATAGTATCTCATATTAAATATGTGACTTACAGCTTCGCTGACAACAGCGGCAACACGAGGGTCAAATGCCTCAGGCATAATAAAATCATCATTTAATTCTTCGTCTGAAACAAGATCGGCCAGTGCTTCTGCGGCAGCAAGCTTCATTTCCTCAGTAATCTGCGTAGCACGTCCTTCTAAGGCACCCTTGAAGATTCCGGGGAATGCAACCACGTTGTTTATCTGGTTTGGAAAATCACTTCTTCCGGTTCCGACCACTCTGGCACCGGCAGCCTTTGCTACATCAGGCATAATCTCAGGAACAGGATTTGCATGGCAAAAGGATAGCGTCCTTGTTCATAGAAGAAACCATCTCGGCTGTGACGATATTTGGAGCGGAAACACCTACGAATATGTCAGCACCCTTTAAAGCATCTGCAAGAGTACCCTTTGCGTTTTCAAGGTTTGTAACCTCTGTCATTTTCTGCTGCATCCAGTTGAGGTTTGGATAGTCCTTTCCTATGATGCCTAGACGGTCACACATGGTCACATGTGTAAAGCCGTATGTCAGAAGAAGTTTAGTGATGGCAACACCTGCTGAGCCTGCACCGTTTACAACAACCTTGCAGTCCTCTTTCTTTTTGCCGGTCAGGCGCAGAGAGTTGATGATACCGGCGAGTACAACGATTGCAGTTCCGTGCTGGTCATCGTGGAATACAGGAATATCGAGCATCTCTTTAAGTCTCTCCTCAATCTCAAAGCAGCGCGGAGCAGAAATATCTTCTAAGTTAATTCCGCCAAAGCCCGGTGCGATATTTTTGACTGCAGCAATAATCTCCTCAGTGTCCTGAGTGTCGAGACAGATAGGAACAGCGTTTACGTTGCCAAACTCCTTGAAAAGTACGCATTTACCCTCCATGACAGGCATGGCAGCGTAAGGACCGATGTTTCCAAGACCAAGCACAGCACTTCCGTCTGACACTACGGCAACGGTATTTGCCTTCCAGGTGTATTTGTATGCAGCTTCCTTATCCTCGGCTATGATCTTGCAAGGCTCAGCAACACCGGGGGTGTATGCAATTGCAAGGTCCTCTCTCGAATTAACCTTTGATTTAGCGATGGTTTCGAGTTTTCCGTTCCACTCTTCGTGGCATTTCAGTGCTTTTTCTTTATTATCCATGGTAATTCTCCCTCTAAAAATTCTTTTGAATAATCATAACATTGCAGGTGATTTAAATCAAGTAACTATGCAGATAACCGATTATATAAAAATATGATAAAAAATAAGAAATCGCTTTATATTTTTGAAGAAATGATGTATAATCATTAATTAATGATTCAAAGTCAATTCAGGCGTTATTTCCCAATAGCTACACATATATATTTGTTAAATAATATTGTTTAGACGAATTGAATAAATACTGTTATCAAATTTAAGGAGAAGACGAAATGGAACAGATGAGAGAAAAATATGAAGTTTGTCGGCATTTGTGCTTAAGGATCTGGCGAAGGCAAGAGGAATTAAGGGCGTTTCATCACTGAAAAAGGGACAGATTATTGAAAGAATGCTCGAGGAGGATGCAAAAGAGGTTGAGGAGGCTGAGAAAAACGGTACAGCCGAGGAGCGCGCCAACTCTTTTAAAGAGGATTATGCAGCACTCGACAGTGGAGAAGAGGCAGAAGGCATACTTGAGGTAATGCCGGAGGCTTTGGATTTATCCGCTGTGATAATTATATGCCGGGAGATCATGATATCTATGTGGCACCTGCGCAGATACGCCGCTTCAATTTAAAGACAGGTGATATCATAAAGGGTAATATGAAGGTGAAGTCTGAGCGTGAGAAATTCCAGGCTCTTTTATACCTGACCACTGTCAACGGATATACACCGGATGTAGCACTGAAGCGTACAAGCTTTGAGGATCTTGTGCCTATATTCCCGAATGAGAGACTGCGTCTCGAGAGACCCGGAGCAAGTGTTGCGATGAGAGTTGTAGATCTCATCTCTCCAATAGGAAAGGGACAGCGAGGCATGATTGTTTCACAGCCTAAGGCCGGAAAGACCACATTACTTAAAGAGGTTGCAAAGTCTGTCACTGTAAACAATCCTGAGATGCATCTTATTATTCTCCTTATTGATGAGAGACCGGAGGAGGTTACAGATATCAAGGAGGCTATAGAGGGGGACAATGTCGAGGTAATCTACTCTACATTTGATGAACTTCCTGAGCATCATAAGAGAGTGTCAGAGATGGTAATAGAGAGAGCAAAGCGCCTTGTAGAGCATGGTAATGATGTCATGATACTCCTTGACAGCATAACAAGGCTTGCAAGAGCTTACAATGTGACAGTTCCACCATCAGGCCGTACACTTTCAGGAGGACTTGATCCTGTAGCGCTTCATATGCCAAAGAGATTTTTCGGAGCAGCACGTAATATGAGAAACGGCGGCAGTCTGACAATACTTGCAACAGCTCTTGTTGATACTGGAAGCAAGATGGATGATGTAGTATTTGAGGAGTTCAAGGGAACAGGAAACATGGAGCTTGTGCTCGACAGAAAGCTTTCCGAGAAGAGAATCTTCCCTGCTATAGATATAGTAAAATCAGGAACAAGGCGTGAGGATCTGCTCCTTGATGAGGATGAGCAGGCAGCAGTCGATAATATGCGTAAAGCCTTCAACGGCATGCGCTCTGATGAGGCCGTTGAGAACGTACTCAACATGTTTGCACACACAAAGAGCAACAAGGAATTTGTTAATCTTGTAAAGAAAAACAGAATTTTATAAAAATGTCTTGCAATTGACAGATTCATGTGCTACAATAATTAAGCTGTTTATCGGGATGTAAACGGACGCAACGTGTCGCTCTTGCAGCAAGTATCATATGCGGATCGGGCATACGGGTATAAAGAGTGAAGCTAAAGAAATACGATAAGAATATAAAAGAGGTGAAAATCATGAGAGAAGGAATCCATCCAGATTATTATCAGGCAACTGTTACATGTAACTGTGGTAACACATTCGTTACAGGATCTACAAAGCCGGAGATCCACGTAGAGATTTGCTCAAAGTGCCATCCATTCTACACAGGTCAGCAGAAAGCTAACCAGGCTCGTGGACGTATTGAGCAGTTCAATAAGAAATATGGTATGAAATAGAATCATATAGTTACTTGAAAGGTTGAGGTTGCAATATACCTCAACCTTTTTTGGAATATAGAGAGGTTTTATGAAGTATTCAGGTATTGGCGGTCAGGCTGTCATGGAGGGCGTAATGATGCAGAACAAGGACACATACGCAGTAGCCGTGAGGAAGCCTGACCATGAAATAGATGTCAAGGTGTCAAAGCGTAAGAATTCAAAGACGCTTGATGCAGTTAGAAAGATTCCTATTTTAAGAGGTGTGGTGAGCTTTGTCGATTCGCTTTATCTGGGCATGAGCACACTGATGTATTCAGCGTCATTTTTCGAGGACGAGGATGATGAAGGTACCTTGGCTTCAAAGAAAAAGGAAAAGGAAGAAGAACTCACAGCGGAAGAAAAGAAAAAAGGACTGCCAAAGAAAAGAAACAGGAAAATGCCATGCTTGGAGGTACAGTGGTACTGTCAATTGTCATAGCACTCGCGCTGTTTTTTGCATTGCCGTATTTCCTTTCTGGGCTTTTAAAAGGTGATAAGCTCACAGATGCTCATAGCGTTCATAGAGGGTGTATCAGACTGGCAATATTTCTGGTATATAGCAATTATATCGCTGACACCTGATATTAAGCGCACATTTATGTATCACGGCTCTGAGCATAAATGCATCAATTGCATAGAGCACGGGCTTCCGCTTACAGTGGAAAACGTGAGAAAAAGCTCAAAGCATCACAAGCGCTGCGGCACAAGCTTTCTGCTTATAGTAATGCTCATAAGCATATTATTTTTCATGTTTATCCGTGTGGATTCAAAGCCGCTGCAGTTATTGTTACGACTTGTGCTTATTCCTGTAATCGCAGGGGTATCTTATGAGTTTATCAGACTTGCAGGCAGATATGACAATCCGGTTGTCAACATGCTTAGTGTACCGGGGCTTTTAATGCAGCGAATGACCACAAAGGAGCCGGATGATGAAATGATAGAGGTTGGCATCGCATCGGTTGAGGCCGTGTTTGACTGGAAGAAATGGCAGGAGGAAAACAATGTGTGTGCACATTGACCGCCGGATAGAAGGTATATATGACATATAGAGAAGCAATTTTACTTGGGGAAAGCATGTTACAAAAAGTAAAGATAGTTGATGCAAAAAACGATGCATGGCTGCTTTTAGCCATGGCATGCAGGATAGATCACACATATTACTATGTGCATATGGATGAGGAAATGTCGCAGGAGCAGACAAGGGAATATCAAGCATTGCTGAGTAAGCGCGCTGAGCGTATCCCGCTCCAGTACATAGTCGGAGAGCAGGAGTTTATGGGACTCAAATTCCGTGTGAACAGCAATGTGCTCATACCGCGTCAGGATACAGAGACTCTTGTAGAGGAGGCGCTCAAGGTGATAGAGCCGGGTATGAGAGTGCTTGATATGTGTACAGGAAGCGGCTGCATAATTATAAGCATCTTAAAGAACACGACTAATGTGGACGGTGCAGCCTGTGATATCTCAAAGCAGGCGCTCAATGTGGCAAAGGAAAACGCAAGGCTTAACGGCGTGTTTGTTGATTTTGAGAGAAGCGATCTGTTTGAGCATGTCGATGAGATGTATGATGTGATAGTATCCAATCCACCATATATAAGAAGCGACGAGATACCGCATCTGATGCCGGAGGTGTCGGTATTTGAGCCGCATGAGGCTCTTGACGGCTCTGAGGATGGGCTTTTATTTTACAGGCGTATCATAAAGGATTGCAGGGCAAATCTAAAGCCACAGGGCAGGCTGCTTTTTGAGATAGGCTGCGATCAGGGCAGACAGGTGTCGCAGATGATGCAGTTTGCCGGATTTAGCGATGTACATGTGATAAAGGACCTGGCGGGAAATGACAGGGTAGTATCAGGAGTGTTTGACAGCAAGGAGGAAAAACATGTTTGATAAGTTAGAAGATCTTATACACCATTATGAAGAGCTGATGAATCTGCTCAGCGAGCCGGATGTGGCAAATGATGCAAACAGATTTAAAAAGCTTATGAAGGAGCAGAGTGACCTTGCTCCTATAGTTGAGACATATAAGAAATATAAAGAGTGCAAGCAGAATATCGAGGATTCACTGGCTATTTTGGATGAGGAATCAGATGAAGAGATGAGAGAGCTCGCAAAGGAAGAGCTTAAGGATTCAAAGGAACAGGTGGAGGAACTTGAGAAGAAGCTTAAAATACTTCTTCTGCCAAAGGACCCTAACGATGACAAGAACGTAATCGTCGAAATCCGTGCCGGTGCAGGCGGAGAGGAAGCAGCACTTTTTGCAGCGGAAATCTACCGTATGTATGTGCACTACGCAGAGAACAGAGGCTGGAAGGTGGAGACACTTGATGCCGATGAGACAGGAATCGGCGGCATGAAGTCGGTCGAGTTCATGGTAAAGGGCTCAGGTGCATACTCTATCCTAAAGTATGAGTCGGGAGTACACCGTGTGCAGCGAGTGCCTGAGACAGAGTCGCAGGGACGTATCCAGACCTCTACATGCTCAGTTGCTGTAATGCCTGAGGCAGAGGATGTGGATGTCAAGATTGATGACAAGGATATCCGAATTGACGTAATGCGTGCTTCCGGAAACGGTGGACAGTGTGTCAACACAACTGATTCAGCTGTCCGACTGACACATTATCCAACAGGTATTGTCATCTACAGCCAGACTGAGAAGTCACAGATACAGAACAAGGAAAAGGCTTTTGCACTTCTTCGTACAAAGCTCTATGACATGGAGCTTCAGAAGAAGCAGGATGCAGAGGCAGAGGAGAGACGAAGCCAGATCGGTACAGGAGACCGTGCTGAGAAGATTCGTACCTACAACTTCCCACAGGGACGTGTGACAGATCACAGAATCAATCTGACACTCTATAAGCTTGACAAGATTCTTAACGGAGATATCCAGGAAATAATTGATGCCTGTATCGCAGCCGACCAGGCGAAGAAGTTAAGCAACATGGAGCATGATGCATAAATATTTGGTATAAAAGAGTCTGAGAAAATCAGGCTCTTTTATTTTATAAACTAATATGATATAATTGTGAATAAATATTTATACAGAAATGAGGAATAATATGAAATCCATTAAGAAAAAACCGATTATGATTTTGCTTATGGCAGCATTAATGGCTACATTCATCGTTAGCTTATGCGCATGCGGCAAAAGCGACAGCAAAAAGGTCGCTTGTGTGGACGATCTGGAGGGCGCAAAAATAGGTGTCCAGCTCGGTACCACAGGAGATATCTATGTATCTGATTATGAGAACGACGGTTCAGGCACCAAGGTAGAGAGATACAACAAGGGTGCTGATGCAGTCCAGGCATTAAAGGTCGGCAAGATTGACTGCGTGGTTATTGATGAGCAGCCGGCACTTGCCTTTGTAAAAGAAAACAAAGGACTTAAGATACTGGACGAGGAGTTTACCAACGAGGACTATGCATTCTGCCTGAAAAAGGGTAATACAGAGCTTCGCGACAAGGTAAATACTGCGCTTGAAAAGCTGCAGCAGGATGGAACAGTTCAGAGCATCATCGACAACTATATCGGCTCTGAGGATCAGGTGGGAAAAACTCCATACGTGAAGAAAGACATTGACAGGTCGAACGGTACACTTAAGGTAGGAACCAATGCAGAGTTCCCGCCATATGAGTACTATGAGGACAACAAGGTCACAGGAATTGATATGGATATCATGCAGGCCATAGCCGATGAGCTTGGCATGGATATGCAGGTAGAGGATATGCAGTTTGACTCAATCATTGCCGCTGTATCATCAGGCAAGGTGGATGTCGGGGCAGCAGGCTTTACAGTGACAGAGGACAGACAGAAAAATGTTGATTTTACCGATACATATATCACCACAAAGCAGGAGATTATCGTAAAAGACAGTCAGGTGGGTTCTTCAATCGGTATAAAGGAAAAGCTCTATGACAACTTTGTCAAGGACAATCGTTACATGTATATCGTAAAGGGTCTTGGCAATACAATAGTTATCACAATATTTGCCGTAATGCTTGGTATTGTGCTGGGATTTTTAATTGCGATAGTCAGAACCAGCCATGACAGAAACGGCGGTCTTGCCATATTAAACGGAATTTGCAAGGCATACCTGACTATCATCAGGGGAACACCTGTCATGATACAGCTTCTTATTATATACTATGTAGTGCTTGCATCTGTGACCAACAAGATACTTGTAGCAGTCATTGCTTTCGGCCTCAACTCAGCTGCATATGTGGCAGAGATTGTGCGTTCAGGAATCATGTCTGTAGATATAGGACAGTTTGAGGCAGGACGAAGCTTAGGACTCAATTACAGACAGACAATGAAGCTTGTTATCATACCGCAGGCTGTCAAAAATATACTTCCGGCGCTGCTTAACGAGTTTATCAGCCTCCTAAAGGAGACATCAATCAGTGGTTATATTGGTATGATGGATCTGACAAAGGGTGGAGATATCATACGAAGCAACACATACGAGGCATTTATACCGCTTATTGCTGTAGCCCTTATTTATCTGGTTATAGTGATGCTTTTAAGCCACGGAGTAAGCAAACTTGAGAGGAGACTGAGAAGCAATGAAAGATAATAACGTGATACTAGAGGTAAAAGACCTGCACAAGAGTTTGGAGAGCAGGAGGTATTAAAGGGCATAAGCACAGAGGTGAACAGAGGTGATGTAATTGCTATCATCGGACCGTCAGGCTGTGGAAGTCTACATTTTTACGCTCCCTCAATCTGCTCGAGACACCTACATCAGGACAAATCCTTTTTGAAGGAACAGACCTGACAGACAAGTCGACAGACATCAATGTGACCAGACAGAAAATAGGCATGGTTTTCCAGCAGTTCAATCTGTTTGCCAACATGACAATAAAAGCAAATATCATGCTCGCACCGGTGAAGCTTGGTGTGATGACGAAGGATGAGGCATCAAAGAAGGCAGATGAGCTTCTCACCAGAATAGGTCTCCTCGATAAGGCAGATGCATATCGGCGCAGCTTTCCGGAGGACAGAAGCAGAGAGTGGCAATTATCCGTTCACTTGCTATGAATCCTGATGTCATACTGTTTGATGAGCCTACATCGGCACTTGACCCTGAGATGGTAGGTGAGGTGCTTTCAGTAATGAAGGAGCTTGCAGAGGCAGGCATGACAATGGTAGTTGTGACACATGAGATGGGCTTTGCCAGAGAAGTGGCCAACAGAGTGATGTTCATCAATGAGGGTACCATAGCTGAGGAGGGCACACCTGAGGAAGTATTTGGCGCACCAAAGAGTGAGAGATTACGGGAATTTTTGTCAAGAGTGTTATAGGAGAAATAAAGCATGGCATCAAAATACTATGCGGTAAAAAAGGGAAAGGTTCCCGGGATATATTTGAACTGGAACGATTGCAAAGCAATGGTTGACGGATATCAGGGAGCAGTGTATAAAAGCTTTAAGACGATAGAAGAGGCAGAAAAATTTATTAACGGAGAGAAAATTATTGCCGGAGAGAAAACTATTACAGGTATGAAATCATCCGGCGAAAATAGTACATATGCGTTTGTGGATGGCTCCTTCAACAAGGATACACACACCTATGGCTATGGAGGCTTTCTTGTGACTGACCATGAAAAATACGTGCTGCAGGGGGCAGATAATGATGCCGAGATGGCCACAATGCGCAACGTAGCCGGAGAGATAAAGGGTGCGGAGGCTGCCGTAAAAAAGGCTATAGAGCTTGGAATTAAGGAACTGGTCATATACTATGACTACATGGGCATAGAGATGTGGGCCACAGGGGCCTGGAAGCGAAACAAGGCAGGCACTATAGCTTATCACGAATACATCATGTCGGTTAAGGATAAAATAAAGCTTACTTTTGTAAAGGTAAAAGGACACTCAGGAGTAGAGGGCAACGAAGAGGCAGATAAGCTTGCAAAGCAGGCTGTGGGGATACTGTAGCAGTTTTCCGCATAAAAGAAACAAAAATATAGCATAACAGGAGAAAAAATGAGCATATTCAATGTAGAACTCAAAAAGTAGTAGATGACACATATGATATTGAGATAGGCTACAACCTCTCAGACACCCTTGTATCTGACCTGGAAAATGGTCTTGCGGGCAAGATAAAGAAATTTGCAGTGATTACAGATACAAATGTGCGTGATCCTTATGCTCTTCCAATCTGTGAGAAAATAAAGCATGCGGGATACTCAGTGGATTTGTTTGTTTTCCCGGCTGGGGAAAAGAGTAAGTCACGTGAGACAAAGGCAAAGATAGAGGATGCCATGCTTAAAAAGGGTTACAGAAGAGATTGCTGTATTATTGCAGTCGGTGGCGGTGTGGTAACCGACTTATCAGGCTTTATTGCAGGAACCTACGGCAGAGGAGTGCCGTTTATCAACTATGCAACCACCCTTCTAGCGGCGGCAGATGCATCGGTAGGTGGAAAAACAGCAATTGATACACCTCTTGCTACCAACACCATAGGTCTGTTCAATCAGCCACAAAAGGTATATATAGACATAGCTGCCTGGAAGACACTGCCACAGCGCCAGATGGCAAGCGGTATGGCAGAGACCATAAAGCACGCATGCTTAGGCAGCGAGGATATGTTTGAATTTATAGAGGAAAATCTGGATGATATATATTCATTCAAGAAATTTGCATGTGAGTATATCGCAGAAAATAACTGCCGTATCAAGTACAATGTGGTCATGAAGGATGAGCGAGAGGCGGGGCTTCGCGAAACCTTAAATCTGGCCACACAGTAGGCCGGGCAATCGAGACAGTCAGCGACTACAAGCTGTTGCATGGAGAGGCACTGTCGATTGGAATGGCAGCACAGGCACTTATGTCAGCACGGCTTGGCTATATGTCAGAGGAGCAGGCAGAGCGCGTGATAAAGCTCTATGAGAGAGCCGGTCTTCCGACACGTATACCTGACTATATAGACAGGGAAGAGCTTGTAAAGAAACTCTACACCGATAAAAAGGTGAGAGACGGCAAGCTGCGCTTCGTGCTACAAAAAGGCATAGGAGCCACTGTTGAGTTTGCACCGGGAGTGTATGCAAAGCCTATAGAGGAAAGTCTGGCACGAGAAATTATAATGGAGCTGTAGATTAAATAATTACAACCCCATGTGTAAACTCATTTTGCTGTGAATGACATAGCCTGCCATACAAATCAGCGACAAAAATATCCTTGGAAATAAGCTCGTACGGAGCATCAGCGACTTTTGTAATAATAGGCACTGATGCTCTTTTTTGAGGAGATGCATAAGCTCTCCTGATGATTTTTTGAAACCGAGTATGCGCAGATAAGGATTATCCATACATATGTTAAAATCATTATTCTCAATATCAAGTAAAATATGCATGAGAACCCTCGAAATACGCGTATAAGTCAGATTTTTACTCTTCAGTAAGTTACAAAACTGCGTAAAACTTTCATATTTATAAATGTTTTTAACTATCTTTGCTGAAAGCTCCTTTGTACAGTCTGAATACTGCGCAAAGCCTTTATACTTCCCGGTCAGCAGGCGATAGTAAAGCATTTCAGAAATATCATCCGGAAACACAATATGACCGCTTAAAATACAATTGACAAGAATATCGGCGCAGTCTGATGGCATTAGCTGACTGAACTTTGTGGAAATCCATGAATTATCAAGCTGCATATTAGTAATAGTGTTGTGTTTGTCTATATCAATTAAGGTTGAAATCACCCCGCGCACAGCCGTAGCGGAAGAAAACTCATTTGTCGAATCAGTGCTGTGATATCCTTCACCGACGCGTTGAATAGGAAATCCTGTAATATCACAGTCCATCAAAGCCTTCTCATATTCAATGGCCAGAATATTATTGGGTGAAGCTATGAAAGCATCTAATTTCTCGGAAGCGCTGTCATAGGTATCTCGAAAATATTCACATAGAGCTCTGCTCCTGGCCGCAGGAAAGCTCATCCCACCCTGAATCAGCCGGGCAAGAGAGGCGGAATACTCAGCAGGCGGATTCTTAAGCACGCCAGCCACAAGCTTTGTAAGTTCATGGTCCACAGACTCCACACCATAGCACAGCGTATCCACAATACCTGTGTTTTTGAGTACACTGACTCCGCCACCGGCAAAAAACTCGGCAGAAGCAGTGGCAAAGACCGATGGAAGCTCAAGCACCAGGTCGGCGCCGCTCAAAAGCGCCATGCGTGTGCGCTTGTATTTGTCAATGATGGCAGGCTCACCTCTTTGCACGAAATCACCGCTCATTACTACGACGATATAATCAGCAGATGTCTGCCTTTTAATCTGCTCCAGCTGATATTTGTGACCATTGTGGAATGGATTGTATTCGGTAATCACACCTGCGACCTTCATGTTTTGATGCTCCTTTAATCAATAATGTATTTTTTAGAGTTCAAACTCATAATACCACAAAAACACCCTTGTCGCATTTGAAAAATAAGTTTATACTAACAATAGTATTGTAATTTTAAACCAAAGGAGACAAAACAATGAATGTATTAGTAATTAATTGCGGTAGTTCATCACTGAAATACCAGCTCATCAATTCAGATTCAGAGGAGGTACTTGCAAAAGGACTCTGCGAGAGAATCGGAATCGATGGCAGACTTGTATATCAGAAAGAGGGGCTTGACAAGGAAATCACAGAGGCACCTATGCCAACACATAAAGAGGCCATCCAGATGGTACTCGATGCACTTGTAAATCCAAAGACAGGCGCAGTAAAATCACTTGCAGAGATCGATGCAGTAGGACATCGTGTAGTGCACGGTGGAGAGAAGTTCTCAGACTCAGTAGTCATCACAGAGGAAGTAATCGCACAGGTAGAGGAGTGCAACGACCTCGCACCTCTTCACAACCCTGCAAATATTATCGGAATCAGAGCATGCCAGGCACTTATGCCAAATGTACCAATGGTAGGAGTATTTGATACAGCCTTCCATCAGACAATGCCTGAGAAAGCATATCTCTACGGCCTTCCATATGAGTACTATGAGAAGTACAAGGTAAGAAGATACGGCTTCCACGGCACAAGCCACAGCTTCGTATCAAAGGAGGCAGCAAGCTACCTTGGAATGGACTTAAACAACTCAAAGATTATCGTAGCACACCTTGGAAACGGAGCTTCAGTCAGCGCAGTATTAAACGGTAAATGCGTAGATACATCAATGGGACTTACACCACTTGAGGGACTTGTAATGGGAACACGTTCAGGTGATATCGACCCATCAATCATGGAGTTTATCGCAAAGAAAGAAAACCTTGATATCGATGGTGTGATGAATGTGCTCAACAAGAAGTCAGGAGTAGCCGGTATGTCAGGCGTATCAAGCGACTTCAGAGACCTTGAGGCAGCCTACAATGAGGCAACGAGCGTGCCATCGCAGCAGTAGAGGTATTCAGCTACAGAGTAGCAAAATACATCGGAGCATATGCAGCAGCAATGAACGGAGTAGATGCTATCGCATTCACAGCAGGAATCGGTGAGAACACAAGCTTTGTAAGAGAAAAAATCATGGCATATTTAGGTTACCTTGGCATAAAGATCGACCATGTAACAAACGACAAGACACGTGGCGTGGAGGCACTTATCTCAACAGCAGACTCAAGCGTAAAGGTATGCGTCATCCCTACAAACGAGGAGCTTGCAATCTGCCGTGAGACAGTAAAGCTTGTTGGCTAATAAAAAGCAAAAAGTTGTGGATAAATTATAAAATTTTGTTGACAAACACCACTCCAATATGTATAATTGGTTAGGTGTGAATAGGAGAGAGCTATGATTGATATATCAACCATTGTAAAATCTATCAATAAAGAGACAACAATTGAGACAGAGCTTACGCTCACATCATTTGAGTCGCGGTTAGGAGATTATCCTATTCTGAAAAAGCAGCCGATATCACTTCATATCTCAAACGTGGAGAATGCAGCAGTGCACATCACGGGAACAGTAGATATAGACATAGCGATACCGTGCAGCCGATGCTTGGAAGAAGTTCCAACAAACATGCATTTTGACATTGACAAGACTCTGAAAATCACAGACGGAGCATTAGTCGATGAAGAGATGGAGGAAACTGACTACCTGATTGGGTTTGAACTCGATGTAGATAAACTTGTCTACGCCGAAATTCTGGTGAACTGGCCAATGAGAGTTCTGTGCAAAGACGATTGCAAAGGTATTTGTAAAGTCTGCGGGATGAACTTGAATAAAGGCACCTGCAGTTGCGATAGTTTTGTACCGGATCCAAGAATGGCAGCGTTCCAGGATATATTTAACAAGTTTAAGGAGGTGTAAACAAATGTCAATTTGTCCAAAGAATAAATCTTCTAAGGGAAGAAGAGATAAGAGAAGAGCAAACTGGAAAATGTCTGCTCCTACTTTAGTAAAATGCAGCAAATGTGGAGAGCTTATGATGCCACACAGAGTTTGCAAGAACTGCGGATCATACAACAAAAAAGAAATCATTCCTCAGGACTAATAGTAGAAAACCAGTAAAATTAAGGATTGAACGATATCGTTCAATCCTTTTTTGATTGATTTTATCCCTTTTTTACCCCATAATAAAATGAAGGTACTTTTTGCTTGTATATAGCTTGCAGGGATGTTATTATACTGAGAGGATATTTAGATATTAAAGAAAGAAGGAAGCATACTATCATGAATAATATAGACGATTTAGTTGAAATCTATGAGTGCCCGCTCTGTGGCGGTGCCGGTATTCTCGAGGAGGACTGTGGCAGCTCATATTATGTGACATGCCTTGAGTGCGGATGCCACTCTGTGAATATTGATTTCAAGTCAGACGATGACAGACTTGATGCAGCAAAGCGCACTGCTGATTTATGGAACTGTGGCAAGGTTATTTCAATGAGTCCTGGAGAATGATGGAAGCCATATAGGGTAGTGAATTGGTTATTGATTTATACCTATGATTATAGTATATTTTATTTAATCAATTAGTAGTTTGCTTTTTAGCAGGCACAGGGAGGTCACAATGCAAAGTACAACAAGGGTCGCACTCGATGCAATGGGTGGCGACAATGCACCCGCAGAGGTAGTAAAGGGTGCGGTAGATGCGGTTAACAAAAGAAATGATATAAAGATATTTCTTATAGGACAGAAGGTTCCGGTAGAGAGGGAGCTTTCTTTGTATACATATCCTAAGGAGCAGATAGAGATAATAGATGCGCCTGAGGTTATAGAGATGGCAGAGCCACCGGTTGTGGCAATCAGACGAAAGAAGCAGTCATCAATCGTTGTTGGCATGAATATGGTCAAGAATAAAGAGGCTGATGCATTTGTTTCGGCAGGAAGCTCAGGTGCTGTGCTTGTCGGAGGACAGGTAATAGTCGGCAGGATAAAGGGCATACAAAGGCCGCCTTTGGCACCGCTTATTCCGACTGAGCGCGGAGTATCTTTGCTCATAGACTGTGGAGCCAATGTGGATGCCAGAGCTGAGCATCTGGTACAGTTTGCTAAGATGGGCTCTATCTATATGGAACATGTTGTCGGCGTGAAGAATCCAAAGGTTGCACTGGTCAATATCGGTGCAGAGGAGGAGAAAGGTAATGCCCTGGTAAAGGAGACCATGCCGCTTCTTAGAGAGTGCACAGATATCAATTTTGTCGGAAGCATTGAGGCAAGGGATATTCCGAAGGGAGATGCCGATGTTATAGTCTGCGAGGCTTTCACTGGCAATGTCATATTAAAGCTTTACGAGGGTCTCAGCTCCACACTTATCGGGGTTATCAAGAAGGGGCTCATGAGCACACTAAAGAGCAAGATAGGAGCTGCACTTGCACTTCCGGCTCTTAAGAATACGCTAAAGTCATTTGATGCGACCGAGTACGGCGGAGCACCGCTTTTAGGATTGAATGGTCTTGTGGTAAAGACCCACGGCAGTTCCAAGGCAAAGGAAATCACTAACTCTGTTTTCCAGTGTGTTACATTTAAGGAAAAAGAGATTAATGATAAAATTAAAGAATATATTATTAATAAGCCGGCTGATTAGATAGCAGTATTGCTGTATGATTGGTCACTATAAACAGAAATGAGAGGTATTAAAAATGGAATTTGAGAAGCTTAGAGACATTATTGTCGAGGTACTTAACGTGGATGAGAACGAGGTTACTATGGAGTCAACCTTCATTGATGACCTTGGAGCTGATTCTTTGGATGTATTCCAGATTATCATGGGTATCGAGGAAGAGTTCGATATCGAGATTCCTAATGAGGAAGCTGAGAAAATCGTCACTGTAGGCGATGCTGTTGAGCAGATTAAAAAAGCTGTAAGCGAGCAGTAGTATGTTTAACTAATGAAAAGCCCTTTATTATAAGGGCTTTTCGTTATACTCACGGAACATGTAAAATGGATAGATATAGAAATAGAGGAGAAATTATGGCAGATTTAAATGAATTTCAAAGTAAAATAGGCTATACGTTCAAGAACCAACATCTGCTTGAGCAGGCGCTGACACACAGCTCGTATGCCAATGAAAAGCACATGAAAAAGCATTCTGATAACGAACGTCTGGAGTTTTTGGGCGATGCTGTTTTGGAAATAGTTTCAAGTGAGTTTTTGTTTATCAATTATCCGCAAAAGCCTGAGGGTGAGCTTACCAAGCTGCGCGCAAGCATTGTTTGTGAGCCGACTCTTGCACTTTGTACAAAGCCACTTGACCTTGGAAAGTACTTACGTCTTGGCAGGGGCGAGGATCATACAGGTGGCAGAAAGAGAAAATCGATTCTTTCTGATGCACTTGAGGCAGTGATTGGAGCAATTTATTTAGATGGTGGTTTTACTAATGCAAAGGAGTTTGTGCTTAGGTTTATCATGACTGATATTGAGAATAAGCAGCTCTTTTATGATAGCAAGACTATCCTTCAGGAGCTTATACAGGGCAGGCATGAGCAGCTTTCCTATGAACTTATTGATGAGAGCGGTCCGGACCATGACAAGCAGTTTACAGTTGCGGTGCTTGTGGACGGCGAGCGTGTCAGCGAGGGAGAAGGCCACACAAAGAAGGCGGCGGAGCAGCAGGCTGCATATCAGGCACTTCTTTTGTACAGAAACAGGGAATAGGAGTTTTTAATGTATTTAAAGAGCTTGGAAGTACAGGGCTTTAAGTCCTTTGCCAACAAAATTGTTTTTGAGTTCCACAACGGCATTACAGGTATTGTCGGGCCAAACGGCAGTGGAAAGAGTAATGTCGCCGATGCGGTCAGATGGGTGCTCGGTGAGCAGAGCGCAAAGCAGCTTCGTGGTGCCAGTATGCAGGATGTTATTTTTGCAGGTACAGAGAACAGAAAGCCGCTTGGATACGCGTATGTTGCAATCACACTTGACAATTCAGACCATTCGCTTGCGATTGATTTCAATGAGGTTACGGTTGCCAGACGTGTTTACCGCTCAGGGGAGAGTGAGTATCTAATCAATGGCAATCCGTGCAGGCTCAAGGAGGTTTCGGAGCTTTTTTATGATACCGGTATCGGTAAAGAGGGATATTCCATCATTGGACAGGGCCAGATTGACAGGATTTTAAGTGGAAAGCCGGAGGAGAGGCGAGAGCTGTTTGATGAGGCTGCCGGCATTGTGAAGTTTAAAAAGAGAAAGCTTACAGCGCAAAAGAAGCTCGATAATGAGCGGGAGAACCTTGTGCGTGTCAATGATATTCTGACAGAGCTTGAGAGACAGGTAGGTCCGTTACAGAGACAGTCCGAGAAGGCTCATACATATCTTAAAAAGAGAGAAGAGCTGAAGAACTACGATGCCAACATGTTTTTGCTTGAATCAGCGCGCATTGAGACCGAGCTTAAGTCAGCTGATGAGAAATACGCTATTGCGGATGACGAGCTAAAGGAGACCAACGCCACATACGAGAGCATCAAGGCAGAGTATGAGGGGCTTGGGAATGATATGCAGCAGATGGATGAGCGTATTGAGTCTCTTCGTGAGAGCATCACAAGCACTTCATCCACCAGACAGAAGCTTGAGAATCAGATAGAGCTTTTAAAAGAGCAGATTCACACGGCCGAAATGACGGATGAGCATTTGCAGTCGCGGCTTTTAGCTATCGAAAAGGAAAAGGCGCAGCGTCTTAAAAGCAGGAAAGAGTATGATGACAAAAAAGCTGCACTGGAAGCTGAGATAGAGCAGATGAGGCTAAACGAGCTTCTTGCGGTAAATGAGCATGAGGCTGTGCTTGCAGAGGTCAACCGCTGCAATGACGGACTGGAAAAGGGTAAGAATGAGCTTATTGCCCTGCTTCAGGAGCGAGGCAGTATCCAGTCAAGGAAGCAGCGTTTTGCCACTATGCTTGAGCAGATTAATATCAGAAAGGCGGAGCTTACCAAGCGTCTTTTAGATAGAAAGACAAGGGAAGCAGGGCTTGATGATATATTGGATGATGCCAATAAGAAGCTTAATGCTGTCAATGAAGAGATAGCCGGTTTAAAGGAAAAGGAGTCGGCTCTTTTGGCAAAGGCTAAGGAGTGGAGAGATAAGTCCGGAGAGAATGCCCGCCTGATGGAGGAGGCTTCCACAGAGTATCATAAGTCTGTTTCAAGGCTTGAGTCACTTAAAAACATTGCCGAGCGCTATGATGGCTATGGCAACAGCATCAAGCGTGTTATGGAGCAGAAGGCTAAAAATCCGGGGCTTCTCGGAGTGGTTTCAGATCTTATCCAGGTGGATAAGCGCTATGAGATAGCGATAGAGACGGCCTTAAGCGGCAATATCCAGAATATCGTCACTGAGGATGAGGCCACAGCCAAAAAGATGATTGGCTTTTTGAAGGCCAATCATTTTGGTCGGGCTACTTTTTTACCTCTTACAAGTGTGCGTGCAAACAGAAATACTAAAAATGAGGCGGCACTCGGCGAAAAGGGTGTGCTTGGCATTGCAAATAAGCTGGTGAAGTGTGATACGAAGTTTGATGAGGTTGTTGCATACCTGCTTGGCAGAGTGATTGTGGTGGATACAATTGACAATGCCATTGCGCTTGCAAAGAAAAATCACTATTCACTCCATATCGTGACTGTCGAGGGCGAGTATTTGGCACCGGGAGGATCTATGTCCGGTGGTGCGTTTAAAAATTCATCCAATCTGCTTGCGAGAAATCGTGAGATTGAGGAGCTTGAAAAGAGAGTTGATCAGACTAAGACAAAGCTTAAAGAGCTTAGAGCCAGAAAGGATGATATTGCGACTGCTATTGCGCTTGGCGAGGAGGATATAGCAGCCACAAAGACCTTGCTGCAGGAGAAGTATATTGAGCAGAACACAGCACAGATTTCTGTTGACAGGGCAGACCAGCAAAAGAAGGAGAGTGCGAATGTCTACGAGGATCTGCGCACAGAAAATGCGGAGATTGAAAAACAGCTCGAAGAGATAAATCAGGGCAAGAAGGATATCGCAGCACAGCTTGAGGCATCAAAGCAGCGTGAGGAGCAGCTTGAGAAGGAAAACAGCTCATACAGTGAGATACTTGAAAAGCAGGGAGTACTTGAGCAGGAGGCTTCACACAAGGCCGCTGCCATTTCACTGGAGCTTGCAAATATCACAAAGACGGCTGAGTTTGCTATAGAAAATATCAATCGTATCAATTCAGAGATAGAGAAATTCGATGAGCAGAAGAAAAGCCTTGTGGAAGGTGCAGCTGCTGCAAAGGATGATATTAAAAAGAAGCAGGCTGATATTGATGCAATTACACAGACCATTCTGGCGTCAAAGGACAACAATTCAAAGCTTGACGAAGAGCTTAGGGAGAGCCTTACAAAAAAGGAAAAGATGTCTGAGGATTATAGAGGCTTTTTTGCAAAGCAGGAGGAAGTTTCAAAGAAACAGGCTGCTCTGGATAAGGAGCTTTTCAGACTGAACAGCCAGAGAGAGAAGCTTAAGGAGGCTTCAGAGACTCAGATCAACTACATGTGGGATGAGTATGAGATTACTCCGCATGCGGCTTCAGAGCTTAGAAATGATGCATATGATGACCTGCCTTCATTAAAGAAGCTGATTGCAGGCATAAAGGACGAAATCAGACGCCTCGGAGATGTAAATGTCAACGCTATTGAGGAATACAGGGAGATTTCAACGCGTTATGAGTTCTTGAAGGGACAGCATGATGACCTTATCGAGCTGAAAAGACTCTGGTTGGCATCATAGATGAGCTTGACAGTGGTATGAGAAAGCAGTTTACAGAGAAGTTTGCCGAGATTCAGAGAGAGTTTGACAAGTCCTTTAAGCAGCTTTTTGGTGGTGGACATGGTTCCCTGGAGCTTGTGGAGGATGAGGATATACTTGAGTGTGGCATCAGAATCGTCGCACAACCGCCCGGAAAGAAGCTTCAGAATATGATGCAGATGTCCGGTGGAGAAAAGGCGCTCACCGCTATTGCACTTTTGTTTGCCATTCAGGCACTTAAGCCATCACCGTTTTGTCTGCTTGATGAGATTGAGGCGGCGCTTGATGATTCGAACGTTTCGCGCTATGCAAATTATCTGAACAAGCTTACAAAGAACACACAGTTTATCGTCATCACACACAGACGTGGTACGATGGCGGCTGCGGACAGGCTATATGGTATTACGATGCAGGAAAAGGGTGTTTCCACACTCGTTTCAGTAAATCTTATAGAGAATGATCTGACACAGTAAAATTTTATTTATGGAGAGTTTGAAATGGAAGAAAAGAAAAAAGCCGGGCTTTTTTTAAGAGGCTCGTTTCAGGACTGACAAAGACCAGAGACAATATCGTTTCAGGCATAGATTCACTTTTCAGTGGATTTTCGCATATAGATGATGATTTTTATGAGGAGCTTGAGGAAATTCTCATCATGGGAGATCTCGGAGTGAGAGCTACAGAGAGTATCATCGAGGATCTGCAGAGGAAGGTGAAGGAACAGCACATCAAGGAGCCGGCAGAGTGCAAGGAGCTTCTGATTGAGAGCATCAAGGAGCAGATGAAGGTGGAGGAGACCGCCTACAGATTTGAAAATGAAAAATCTGTTGTGCTTGTAATCGGTGTCAACGGAGTAGGAAAGACTACCACTGTCGGAAAGCTTGCAGGAAAGCTTAAGGAACAGGGCAAGAAGGTTGTTATTGCAGGTGCTGATACTTTCAGGGCGGCAGCAGGCGACCAGCTAAAGGAATGGGCAAACCGAGCCGGAGTTGATATGATTGGCGGTGCGAGGGTGCTGACCCGGGAGCTGTTGTATACGATGCAGTTGCAGCTTCAAAGGCCAGAAACGCAGATGTGCTTCTTGTGGATACAGCCGGAAGACTCCACAACAAAAAGAATCTGATGAATGAGCTCGGAAAGATTAATAAAATCCTGGAGAGTGAGTATCCGGATGCGTACAGAGAGACACTCGTCGTGCTTGATGCGACTACAGGCCAGAATGCACTGGTTCAGGCGAGAGAGTTTTCTGATGTGGCAAAGATTTCGGGCATCGTGCTTACTAAGATGGATGGTACGGCAAAGGGCGGTATCGCTGTAGCGATACAGTCGGAGCTTTCAGTGCCGGTCAAGTATATCGGAGTCGGTGAGACCATCGATGATTTGCAGAAATTTGATTCGGACGAGTTCGTGAATGCATTGTTTGACACCAAAACGGAATAATTTGAAAATATTTTTGAGCGTATAAGTTATATTATTTATAATAATCTGATATATCAGTTTATATATATATGTACGGAATTTTTGGTATAATATAATGAAAAATAACTTTCAGAACCACTGAGAACAATGCGTTTTTGCGAATAATGTGTGGGTGGTTATGAATAGTTATACCGAAGAAATGAAAGGAAAAACAAATATGCTGACATTAGATAAATTTGAAGAAGCAAGTGAGAAGGTCAAGGAGGTAACCCTTGAGACAAAGCTCATTTACAGTGACTTTTTAAGTGACCAGACAGGCAATAAGGTATATCTGAAGCCTGAAAATATGCAGTTTACCGGGGCTTACAAGGTCAGAGGTGCGTACTACAAGATAAGCACACTCACAGATGAGGAGAGGGCAAAGGGACTCATCACAGCATCCGCAGGAAACCATGCGCAGGGTGTTGCGTATGCTGCAAAGTGCTATGGCTGCAAGGCTGTCATCGTGATGCCTACCACCACACCTCTTATCAAGGTGAACCGTACAAAGAGCTACGGCGCTGAGGTAGTGCTTTACGGAGATGTGTATGATGAGGCATGTGCCAAGCATATGAGCTTGCAGAGAAAGAGGGCTACACATTTATCCATCCGTTTGATGATTTAGCTGTCGCAACAGGACAGGGAACTATTGCTATGGAGATATTCAAGGAGCTTCCTCTTGTTGAGTACATCCTCGTTCCAATCGGCGGCGGCGGGCTGGCAACAGGTGTATCCACACTTGCAAAGCTCTTAAACCCAAAGATTAAGGTTATCGGAGTGGAGCCGGCTGGCGCTAATTGTATGCAGGAGTCATTTAAGAATGGAAAAGTGACCACTTTACCAAGCGTAAATACCATTGCAGACGGAACAGCAGTAAAGACACCGGGCTCAAATATTTTCCCGTACATAAAGAAAAATCTTGATGATATTATCACAGTGGAGGATGACGAGCTTATCGTGGCCTTCCTTGACATGGTTGAGAATCACAAGATGATAGTCGAAAACTCAGGTCTTCTGACTGTAGCTGCGCTTAAGCATCTTGGGGTAAAGGACAAGAGAGTGGTTTCTATCCTAAGTGGCGGCAACATGGATGTTATTACCATGTCATCAGTTGTACAGCAGGGTCTTATTTTCAGAGACAGAATCTTTACTGTTTCAGTGCTTCTGCCGGATAAGCCGGGCGAGCTTGCCAAGGTTTCACAGACTCTTGCCGATGTACAGGGCAATGTAATCAAGCTGGAGCATAACCAGTTTGTCACTACAAACAGAAGTGCGGCTGTCGAGCTTCGCATCACGCTTGAGTGTTTTGGTACAGAGCACAAGGAGCAGATTATTGCTGCGCTCGAGAAGAAGGGCTAAAAGCAAGAATTGTACGCACTATGATATAAAAATAAAAGTATCAAGTATTTTTACTTGACACCGGGCAAACTATGTGTTATTCTACCATAGGTTCGAGGGAAAAAGAGGATACTTGATATGGAAGAAAAACTTGAACAGGCATATTTATATGATTTCTACGGTGAGCTTTTGAATGAGCATCAGCGTCAGGTATATGAGGATTTTGTCTTCAATGATTTGTCACTCGGTGAGATTGCATCCGAGGAGGGGATTTCCCGTCAGGGTGTTGCAGATCTGATTAAGAGATGCAATAAGAAGCTGCTTGACTATGAGGCAAAGCTTCATCTTGTTGAAAAGTTCATGTCCATAAAGAGTGACATACGAAGGATTCATGAGCTGACAAATGATTTTAAGAAATCACATAATGAGCTATTAATGAATGAAATCGAAGCTATTTCGAATCAGATATTAGAGGAGCTGTAATATGGCATTTGACAGTTTATCAGAAAAACTGCAGAACGTTTTCAAAAATCTCCGCAGCAAGGGAAAGCTTACTGAGGATGATGTAAAGGCTGCTCTTAAAGAGGTTAAGATGGCACTCCTTGAGGCCGATGTTAACTTCAAGGTTGTTAAGCAGTTCACAAAGAGTGTTCAGGAGAGAGCAATCGGACAGGATGTCATGAATGGTCTCAATCCCGGACAGATGGTCATCAAAATCGTAAACGAAGAGATGATTAAGCTTATGGGTTCTGAGACAACAGAGATTGCTTTCAGGCCGGGCAAGGAGCTTACCGTTATCATGATGGTAGGTCTTCAGGGAGCCGGTAAGACAACCACCACAGCAAAAATTGCCGGAAAGCTTAAGAGCAAGGGCAAGAAATCACTGCTTGTAGCCTGTGATGTATATCGTCCGGCTGCGATTGAGCAGTTAAAGATAAATGGTGAAAAGCAGGGCGTTGAGGTTTTCTCAATGGGTGACAAAAACAAGCCTGCCGACATCGCAAAGGCTGCTGTGGAGCACGCTAAGAAAAATGATTTCAATGTTGTTATCATCGATACTGCCGGACGTCTTCATATTGATGAGGATATGATGGCAGAGCTTATTGAGATAAAAGAAGCTACTGATGTTTTCCAGACCATCCTCGTGGTTGATGCCATGACTGGTCAGGATGCGGTAAATGTAGCAGGTACCTTTGATGAAAAGATAGGAATTGACGGAGTTGTCATCACAAAGCTTGATGGTGACACCAGAGGTGGAGCGGCGCTTTCAATCAGAGCCGTTACAGGAAAGCCGATACTATACGCAGGTATGGGCGAGAAGCTTTCAGACCTTGAGCAGTTCTATCCGGAGCGTATGGCTTCAAGAATCCTCGGCATGGGCGATGTGCTTTCCATGATTGAGAAGGCGCAGGAGAACATTGATGAGGAACAGGCCAAGAAGCTTGAGCAGAAGATGCGCAAAAATGAGTTTGATTTTGAGATGTACCTTGATTCGATGAGTCAGATGAAGAAGATGGGCGGTCTTTCAAGCGTGATGGGCATGATGCCGGGCATGGGTATCGGTGGAGGCAAGATGCCGGATATTGATACAGATGAAGCTGAAAAGGGCATGGCCCGCACAGAGGCAATCATCTATTCCATGACACCGGAGGAAAGACGAAATCCAAAGCTTCTTAATCCAAGCCGCAAGGCTCGTATTGCAAGAGGAGCAGGCGTGGATGTATCAGAGGTCAACAGACTTGTAAAGCAGTTTGAGCAGACAAAGAAGTTCATGAAGCAGATGCCCGGTATGATGGGCGGCAAAAAAGGACGCCGTGGAGGCGGTGGTCTTGGAGGATTATTCAAAGGACTTCCGTTTTAATGGATTTCATTAAAGGAATCTCATTAAAGAATTTCATGTTTTGTTAACAAAAGTATTTATTTTACTTTTGATATATATTATTCAATAAACCTATGAGGAGGTGAAACAAAATGGCAGTAAAGATCAGATTAAGAAGAATGGGACAGAAGAAAGCTCCTTTCTATAGAATCGTAGTTGCAGACTCTAGATCACCAAGAGACGGAAGATGCATCGAGGAGATCGGAACATACGATCCAACTAAGGATCCTAGCGAGTATCATGTAAATGAGGAATTAGCTAAGAAATGGTTATCAAACGGCGCACAGCCAACTGAGACAGTAGCTAGAATCTTCAAGAGTGCTGGTATCGAGAAATAGGATAAAGAGGTGGCGTAATGAAAGAATTAGTTGAAGTAATTGCAAAATCTTTAGTTGATTATCCGGATGAGGTTAATGTAACTGAGACCGAAAACGAGAAAGCAATTGTTTTGGAATTACGTGTTGCACAGTCTGACATGGGCAAAGTGATCGGCAAGCAGGGACGTATTGCTAAGGCTATTCGTTCAGTTGTTAAGGCCGCAGCCTCTAAAGAAGACAAAAAGGTTATTGTTGAGATAGTACAGTAACATGAAGCATCTCTTACGAGATGCCTGTTTTTTTATAATTTAAAGTAACTATTCAGAACCGGTATTGTATGGTTTTGAGAATGTGCGTGGGCTGAATAGTTATGATTTATATTAATATCAGGAGACAGAGAATGGAAGATTTACTACAGGTAGGTGTAATTACGAGCACACACGGCATTCGCGGTGAGGTAAAGGTGTTCCCAACCACTGACGATGCAGCTCGTTTTAAAAAGCTTAAAAATGTCATTCTGGATAATGGCAAAGAGCGCAGGGATTTGGAAATAACTTCTGTCAAATTTTTCAAGAACCAGGTTATCTTGAAATTTAAGGGCATAGATGACATAAATGATGTGGAAAAATATAAAAAGGCACCTCTTTTTGTGACAAGGGAAAATGCGGTGCCACTTGAGGAAAATGAGTACTTTATAGCTGATCTTATCGGGCTTTCCGTCACATCAGACGAAGGAGAGGAGCTTGGAGTTATAGATGATGTGCTCCAGACAGGTGCCAATGATGTGTATGTTGTTAAGAAAGCTGGGGCAAATGATCTGCTGATTCCGGCAATAAAGGACTGTATACTGGATGTTGACGTGGAAAATGGCATGATGAAGGTACATCTGCTGGCAGGTTTGAGATAGTTGCATCTCAAACTGCAAAAACCGTAAAATGAGATATAAAATTGAACAAAATCATACATTTTAAATCGTAAAACTGTAAAACAGGATGATAACAGGAGATATAGGAAATGAGATTTCATGTGCTGACCTTATTCCCGCAGATGATAGAACAGGGACTGTCAGAGAGTATCACAGGCAGAGCTTTAAAACAGAATATTATATCACTCAATACGGTAAATATCAGGGATTTTGCGCACAATAAGCACAATAAGGTTGATGATTACACATATGGTGGCGGTGCGGGGATGCTTATGCAGCAGAGCCAGTGTATCAGGCTGTGCGAAG
>ENA-OQJH01000239-OQJH01000239.1-human-gut-metagenome-genome-assembly--contig:-NODE-239-length-32598-cov-18.772874_pt1 | contig 32598 bp, 37 predicted proteins | sample MGYA00242597_ERZ504763 | MGnify/ENA primary metagenome ERZ504763 (study PRJEB26092, sample SAMD00036359) | human gut metagenome | host: Homo sapiens | study: EMG produced TPA metagenomics assembly of...
ATCATCACAACAGTTTGCCGGAACTCTGCACTGGTGCGCTTGATAAGCCCCAGCACCTCGGCGCTGGTCTTGCTGTCAAGGTTGCCGGTCGGCTCGTCGGCCAGCACAATAGCCGGTTTGGTAATCAGGGCGCGTGCGATAGCCACACGCTGCTGCTGGCCGCCGGAAAGATTGTTCGGCATATTTTTCAGTTTATCTTCCAGCCCCAGCAGGTGAACGATCTCGTCCAAAAACTTCTGATCCACCGTGTCCCCGTCCAGCTCCACCGGCAGGACGATGTTCTCATACACATTCAGGATAGGAACAAGGTTATAGTTCTGGAAGATAAAGCCGATGTTGCGGCGGCGGAAGATGGTAAGCTGTTCGTCGTTCATTTTCGACAGCTCTTTGTCCCGGACAATCACATTGCCGGAAGTAGGGGTGTCCAGCCCGCCCATCATGTGAAGCAGGGTGGACTTGCCCTATCCTGTCAAGTAATATCCAAAAAAAATTGTCGATTTTTGCAATTAAAAGAAACCATTCTTATCGCTTCTTCTGTACTGGAAAAGAATTTTTCCTTTCCAACTCCTGTCCTTGCATTTCCATCTTTTTTATGAAGATGTGCTGCTGACTGTCAGTTTCATATTGAATTGCCACACCAAGATCTTTTTTCATAAATGCAGCAACTCCCATATCCGCAAGAACCTCCTGCCCTTCTTTCTCCTGAAAGCTGATTTTAGGGAAAGCCTCGGATAATTTTTCTGTAATATACAGTTCCATTTTTTCCAAACTCTCAAATGGCATAGCCTGTACTCTTTGTAATATCTCCTGCAAACGTTCCTCTCTCATAATACATCTGCAATGATCTACACCAAATACCATAGCAAGGCTGTGTCCGCAATCCCAGGATACATGAATCTGTCCGGCATCATCTACAAACTGTACGGTTCCTAAATCACCGGGACTCAGTTTTACATACGGATCAGCCTCCATATCTTCCAACTCTACCCGACACCCCGGTGGGTACATATTTCTTAACACAATTCTCTCCGCATTACTTATCACTGTTTTCTTCCTTTCTCCAATCCGGCTACCGTCCCAAAGATTTCTCTGGAACATTTCCCTCCAATAAATGCTCTCTTTCTTTATTCCATTCCAGCACCTTTTCCATAGCAGCTTCCAACTGATCTTCTACCGGTTCTCTTGTATAGGTTCTATATTCCTGAAAATATTCTTCCAAAGTGTTCTGCTGTATCTCCAGTTCCTCTTTATCATAACAATCCGGCTCTTCCAGTTCCTTCAACTCCTGCAAGATTTCCCAGCATTCCAAAACTCTGTCTATCTCCCGCATTTCAAGCAGATAAGATAAAAATGTTTCCTCTGGCATAATACTGAAATAGCACCGATCAAACCATTGCTCAATATACATGCGTTCATCAGAACCATTGGTATGTGTACCACAAATCAAATCTGCAACAAAGTTTTCAAACAGTTCACCAATTGATAGCCCAACTTTTCCAGACTTCCTACAGAGCTCTTCTACCTCATCTTGATACAACCTGATAGAAACAATTCGCTTCAGGCTTTTTTCATAGGGGTCTATATCTTCCCCTGTCTCGCAGAAATGCAGATATGTATCCGTATAAATGTTTTCCATATCGCAAAATCTCCGGCTCATTGCCACATAATCCTTACTTTCCCGGTCCCATTCCAGTCGGTAATGATGTTCCCTTGCATGTTCCTCTAAATCTTTCCGTATAATATTTCTGGTTGCTTCCGGCAACTCTGCAATAAAAATGCTTGTATCTGGAACTGCTAATACTCTTTCTTTTACCACATTTGTCCTCCCTGTTTGTAAACATTCCTTGCCGCCGGCTGGTTTCCCAATACGTCCATATAGAGGATAATTCCCTGCGGGTCCAGATGTACGGTCATAAATTTCTGTATTTCCTGTAACAGAGCATGATCGGAAAATCCAGCCGGACAACCAATAAAATCCCTGATTTTTTCTACAATGTCCGGTTTACGGAACTCCTGCAACACCAAAATCGGAATCGTGTGCTGCCCTCCCATAGCATCATAGGGCAACGCTTTCCGCAATTCTTCTAAGAGATGCCGGTAATAATCAACTACCACCTGGTCTGTTTCCAGGACTTTTCCTCACAATCCCGGAGTAAAAAATCATACCCTTTTTTTGCCTGTTCCATTTCTTTCAGGATTTCTACTGCCTCCACAGAGCAATACCCTTTCTCTTCTATCAGTTCCATCAGTTCTTCCATAGAATATGTTTCAAGATACATGGCTCTTCCCCCATCTTCTTTGCCAAATTTTCTCCTAATACAAAGAAGAGGAAGACACCGCAGCGTTTTCCTCCTCTTTTATGAAATCTCCTTTACTGGAATCCAGGACAATAAGCTCTCCTGGTTCTTTCTTTTTTATCCTGCTGTTTCCAGAAATTCGTCCCTGTATTTCCATACAATTTCAATATGTTCCGGATCATAAAAATTTATGACTTCAATCAGCTCATGCAGAACTTCATAAGATAGCTCTTCTAATCCCTGATATTTTACAAAAAGTTGTAATCCTTCTGATTTCTCCTTTTGTTTTTCCTCCTCCCCTTTTAAAATTCTTGCTTCTATCTCCTGTATCTTTTGCTGATAAGCTGCTATTTTCTCCATACAAGTTTGTTTTCGTGCCAGGTAGTCCTTCAGGGAAATCTGTTCTTCTGCATATTGTTCATACAGTTCCATTTTCTCCTGTTTACAAAGTGCCAACTTCTTTTCATATTGCTTTTTTCGATATCGGAGTTTCGGAATATTCAAAGTCTGATTGGCTTTCTTTAACTGCTTTATGGTATCCTCTGCAAGGGCTACCTGCTGTCTTATCATAATTAGCACCAGTTCTTCCAACTCTTTCTGCTTATATTTCTTTGGATAACAGGAAGCATTGGGGGCTGTCGTAACACTTTTACAATAAATCGGCTTTTCTTTGTATTCTGTCCGTATCCGCATTTTCCGACCACAATGCCCGCAACGGATCAAGCCTGCAAAAATATTCTCAGAAGACGGTGTAGACCCATGATATTTTCTGTCCTTCTGTACCATGTCCTGGATCTCCTGAAGCTCCTGTTCCGTTACAATCGCTTCGTGTCCTCCTTTTACGCAAATCCAATCCTCTCTTGAAATATATCGGTACTCTCTTTTTGACGGAACCCTGGTTTCTGTTTTCCCTCTTACCGTCAGTCCTGCATAAACCGGATTAAACAAAATCAGCTTTACTAAATTTCCGTCCCAGAATTTCACAGATTTCTTTGCTTCCGGCGCCCAGCCTTTCCTTTGAAGATATACGGTAGGTGTTTCAACTTCTTTTTTATTCAGGTCCCTGGCAATGTCTGCATAGGTCTTTCCTTCCAACCTTTGGTCGAAAATCCCCCTTACAACGGAAGCTGCCTCCATATCCAGATGAAGTTTTGTATGAACACCGTCATGGAAGCAATATCCGTATGTTGGGATTGAACCATGATATTGTCCCATTTCAGCCTGTTTCCTCATAACTTTTTTGATATTGTCGGAACAAATCTGGGGATAAATCCCATTGATCAGGTTCTTAAATTTAATCTCCGTATCCTTTCTTTCGGAAGGTTTCTGGCTGCTGTCATAAAAATCATTGATTGAAATGAAACGCACCCCAAGGAACGGAAATATTTTTTCGATATAGTTTTGTGTTTCTATGGTATCCCTTCCCAGGCGGCTCAAATCTTTGACAATGATACAGATCCGTTTTCTCCTGGTAATCAGCCCCATCATGCGCTTAAATTCCGGGCGGTCAAACGTTGTACCGCTGTAACCGTCATCTACAAAGAAGAAAAGCTTTGCCCCTGCAAACTCCGGCTGGTTTTCTACAAAGTGCTGAATTAAAAGCCTTTGATTTTTAATGCTGTTGCTTTCCTCCATTTTTTCTTTATCATCTCTGGAAAGACGCAGATAAGCAAAAACAAAATCACACTGCATACGGAAGACCTCCTTCCATATTGTCCAGTTCTTTTTCCAGCTCCTTTTCAAATAAATCCCCAAACCAGAACACGATTTCCACATAGTCTTTGGAATATACCGTAATCTTTTCAATAAAACGGTCCGCAATTCCTTTCTCTATCTTCTGAAATCTTTGGTACTTTAGAAGTTCCTCTGTCCAATCCATTCTTGCCTTCACCTGATCTAACAGGTGCTGTCCACGAAGCTGTATCTGCTTCATATTCTGCCTGGCTGCTTGCTGTTCTTCCTGATAGATTGATTTAATCTCCTGATATTCCTTGCAGTCCAACAGCCCGGTAGCATAATGCTCAAACAAGGTTTCCAGTTTTCTTCCATATTTCTCATACTTCTGTCTGGCATTTTTTATTTTTTCTGCTACCTCCTGCTCCAGCTTTTGATAAAACTCTGCACCATAGGTTTTCTTACTTTCTACAGCAAGCTGGATCTGGTAGCGGAGTGCTGCCTTGACTGCCTGATTGATGTAGATTTCATTCACCGTCCGGAAACATTCCGTATGATCGGTAAGGGAAAAGGAAGGGCATTTATAAACCATATATTTGTGTTTCTCATTGCCTCCGCTCCTGCTCCTTCCAAGACGTCTTCCGCAATGCCCGCAGAAAATCCTTCCCTTAAAAGGGCCATCTGCCCCCTGTTTTTCTTTTGGGTTTGCAGCCCAGTTATCCAACGTATCTTTCCAGCGTTCCTTTGCAATTTCCTGTGCTTTCTCATAAATCGCCCGTTCCACAACTGCTTCCCAGGCATTTTCACACACTTCCCACTGCTCTTTTGGTATCATCTGAAGGGGAATATTCTGCGCAAGCATCTGTTTTGTTTTCCCATAAACAGCAGCACCTATATAAACGGGGTTCTGTAAAATCTTCCTGATACCGTCTGATCTCCATAACCGCCTTTTTTCCGGCTCCTTTCCCTGTTTCCTTTTCTGGTAGCTGTCCTCCGGTCCTAATACCTTTCTGCCATTCAGTTCCCTTGCTATATCATAGCTTGACATTTCTTCAAACACATACCAGTAAAAAATCTGCCGGATTATTTCTGCTTCCTCTGGTTCCGGCACCAGCTTCTTACTGTTTTCCTCTGCTCTTTGGTATCCATAAGGAGGTCTGGAACCCCAAAACTCTCCCCGTTCCCTGGACAGCCGGTGCGCCTGTACCAGTTTCTCTGAAACTTCCCTGGCATAATAATCATTCATAAAGTGTTTCAAAATATTGGTGGTCCTGTTTTCTACACAAGCTGGGTTTGCGCTGTCATATTCGTCCATAACGGAAACAAACCGGATATTTAAGGTTGGGAAAATCACATCAATCAAATCTACAGCATCTAAGGCGTCCCTTCCAAAACGGGCAAAATCCTTTACAATGATGCAGTCAACCTTTTTATTTGCCACATCTTCCATCAACTCTTCAAATGCGTCCCTTTGGAACGTTGTACCTGTCACACCATTATCCGCATAGACTTTTACCACCAGCATTTCCGGGTGTTTCTTTGCGTAGTCTTCACAGATCTGTTTTTGGATATAAATGGAATCCCTTCTGCCATGCCCTCCGTCCTTTTCGGAAAGCCTTACATAAATATAGGTTCTCAGATACTTAACTTCTGGCTTGCTGCTTTGTCTTCTCTGTCCTCTTTTGCTTACCTTAGGCACTTGCTTCCGCCCCCTTTCCTTTCAGGAAGGCTTCCACACGCCGGTCCGGCTTTGCCCTGTTTACCGTTTCCAGCAGTCCCAATACCTTTTCAAATTCATCTTCAAACCAAAAATGAATGATAATGCGCTTCTGTTCATATACCTCAATCCGCTTGACCAGATTTACCAGCATTAAGCGGTCCACTTCCGTCCGGTCCCGGTATTCCAGAAAATATTCCAGCCACTCCTGCTGTTTTTCAAGGGTTTCCTGCAAGTTTCGGATTTCCCTTTGCTGGCACTCCATTGCCTGCCGGATTTCCTCTAAAGACTGGTCATACTTTGCTTTGAAGGTTTCAAATTCTGTCCGGTCCAGGATTTCTTCTGCAAAACTGTCATACAGTTTTACTTTAATGTTTAAAATCCTCTGGCTCTCCTTTTCCAGCATCTCCAGTTTTTTGTCTTCTTCCAAAAGCCGCTGTCTTGGGATTGAGGCAGTTTTTACATACGCCAGTATCTCTTTCAGCTCCACCAGAACAGAAATATAATGCAGGATTGCCTCTGTCACAGCTCCTACCAGTTTTTTCTCACTGATACTATGGGAACTGCACTGCTTTTCATAAAGGGAAGTCGAACATACATAATAGTGGTGGACTTTATCCGGGCTTTTCAGTACCATGCTTTCTTTACAGTCCCCACATTTTACCAGGCCGGAAAGAAGCGCCAGCCCCTTTGCACCCCTCATGGTATCCATTTTCATCAGGTTGCCTACCACTTCATATTGATGTCTGTTGATAACCGGCTCAAAGGCATTTTCATACCGTATCCACTCGGCTTCCTCTTTGTGGATCACAACCTTTACTTTATGGTTTGGCGTTGTTGTTTTTCCCTGTATCAGCACTCCGGTATAGCGTTCATCAAGAAGGATACGGCGTACCATAGTTGGCATCCAGACCGGTTTTTCCGTCAAGCGGAACCCTGTCTTTAATTTCTGTTTTAAATATACCTGCTTATACCGAAGAGGCGTCAAGATCCCACGCCGGTTTAATTCTTCGGATATATCCGTTAGGCTGCAGCCCTGCATTTTCATGTGGTAAATATCCCGTACAACAGAAGCAGCCACTTCGTCCATAACTAGCTTATGTTTATCCTCTTCGGATTTCAGATAACCATAAAAAGCAAAAGGCGCTACACACTGCCCGGCTGTCATTTTGACATACAAATGAGAGCGCACACTTTTGGAGGTATCCGCAGGATAAAGGTCATTGATTAAACTTTTAAATCTCAGGGTAAGGAAATCACGATTTGGCGTGAGGCTGTCATAATTGTCATTGACAAGGATCAGGCGCACACCCATTTTCGGCAGGATACGTTCCACATACTGTAAAACACCGGAAAAGTCCCTTCCATAACGGGAAAGGTCTTTGACAATAATACAGTCTGCTTTCCCCTCTTCCAGCATACGCAGCATTTCCTGAAAACCGGGGCGGTTAAAGTTTGTGCCGGTATATCCATCATCTACACATTCTTTTACCACCTGAATTTCAGGGTGGCTCTTTAAGAAGCTATGGATTAGTATCCTCTGGTTTGATATGCTGTCGCTTTCCCTGTTATCACCATCTTCGTCAGAAAGGCGCAGGTAAACAACCGCACGATAGATTTTTTTAAGTATTTGATTTTTCATTGTATTCGCTCCTATCATTTAGATTCGTCAGCCGATTCCCTAAATGATAGAGGCTACTGGGTCCTTGCCATCATCCTACCATAGTCCAGAAGGTTTGTCCACCCTGTAATCTGCCAACAATCCGCTTTGTTCCCTATCCCTGTCGTGGCTTTACCATTTCATCTGCACAAGGCTTTGCATGGCTTCCTCTATGGTACGGTTGGTAGAAGCAAACCCAATCTTTATGGTGATCCCCTTATATTTCAGAAAATAAGGGTTCTTTCCGGACTCCAGGATTTCCCGGATCTTCTCCGGTTTGCTCTTTTTTACATCAATATTCAGTTTCTCTACATCTTGTATCTCTTTCGGGTCAATGTCCTCAAATGTCATTTCCCTCATCTTCAGCAGTTCTGCCCGCGAGAGCATTATATCCTTTCCCTAGTACAGCAGCTGCACAGATACGCATCTAACTCCTGCTCAAACTGTTCCTGTTTCTCCCAGGTGTGCATTAAATACTGTTTCAGTCTGGCATAATCTAAAATCCCATAACCGATACAGTCTATCTGTACCTGGAAAGACTGGAGCATTTCCATTGTCTGTAAAATTTCTTCCGGACAATAGGATAACCTGCTGAGTCCGGATACCACAATCACATCAATCATGCCTTTTCGTGCAAGCACTGCCAGCCTCTGCCAGTTTTCTTTTTCTATGGAATAATCACACCCTACACCTTCCAACAAAGTAACCACCTGGTATGTCTGCTGTTCACAGTAATGTAGCTTTTTTCTTTTTCATAATACAAAAGCCCGGCACAGGGAATGGGAATATCCAGATACACTGCCGCACGCTGGGGAATATTCCTATTTTCTATCTCTTCTTTTCCTTTGCAGATCCATGTAGGAAACAGCATTCCTCCCTGAAAGATCTCTTTATCTTCTGAAAACAGTTTCTGTAACCTCTCTCTCTTCATTGCTCTGCCTCCTCTTTCTTTTGCTCCTGTTTTCATTCCAGGGCTATAAGGAAACCTGTTGTTTCCCCATAGCCCTAAAATGAACCTGTTTCACACACCATACCGGCAGGGCTTTCCCTGCAGCATGATTTTTCATTTTCTCACCCCGGTGTGAACGGGAGCATGTAGGACCGGCCCGGCTGGCCGCCTGACACCCTGCAGCCCCCTTTCTCGCTACAGCATGTCCCAGACGCTACCCTGGTTGCAGTGTTTTTATGCAAAGGTATCATTATCATTCGGCTTTCAGGCTGCCTGCCACCAACAGCCTATGTCTGGGCGCTGCTCACACTTTTCCTTCATCTTCTACGATTCCTTGTTTGATCCGCTTCTTTTCTGCCTTACCTGCTGCCACTGCGGACAAATGTATCTTCGCACAGCTCATGACCCTGCATCACACAAAATAGAATGTGCCGAAATGTTTTGTGTCCTTTAAGATATTTCTATATTTTAGCGTCAGAAATGACACGTTTGTTTCAAAAAAATATCACCATACCGATATTCAGTTTTCAAGGTTCTCTCCGGCTGAAAACATCAGCCTGCCAAAAGACACCATAACCCTGATGTGTTTTGGCAGACTGTTTTCTGTCTGCATTTCTCTTTATTTCTTTAACCGGATAATCATATCTGCCCAGAATTCTGTGTATGCCTGCCGCATTAACTCCAGAAGCCGGGCTTCGGTAATTCCTGTAATTACATTTTCTTCTTTCTTTTCCGGTTTTGGTTCCTGTACTTCCAGTGCTTCTTCCCGTATTTTCATCGTAAGCATGGATAAGGAAGGGGAATTGGCACAGTTGATAAAACCGATATAATGGTTCACCACATCATAATCACCTCTGCAACTTCGGACAATATCAAACGCATGACGGATTGCCCGTTCTACCCTCTGTCCTGTCGTGCCATGTTGCTGGGCCACCTTAAAATACAGATATGTCGTTTTAATCTTGCTGTCTTCTTCCAGAAGCAAAACACCGTCTACGATATAACCAAATCCTTTTACATTGGCAGGCATTCCCATTTTAAATAATACTGCTTCCACCTTTTCTCTTGATAACATTTCCCTTTTCCTCCCTATCTGTATTCTCACTTCCTGCTGTCTTGCTGATATTTCTTTAGCCCTTTCTTAATTCCCTCTATGGAATAAATCAAAAGGCTAGTTTCCCTTTCATCACAATCCTGTACCAGATACCAGATTTTTTCTTTCAGCATCATATCTTTTTTCGCTGTCCCCATGTGTATAAAGTGTTCTTTTATGGGAATATCCATAGCTTCCAACAGCCGGATATAGGTTTTCATACCCATAGCTCTGGCATGTGTTTCGATTTTGGCCAGATGGGATACAGAAATATCCGCTTTCTCTGCAAGCTGCTCCTGAGTCAGTCCCCTGGATTCCCGCAAGGCTTTTATAGCATCTGCTACAATATAAAGTTCATTCTGCATTCTTTTATCTCCTCGTTGATTACAGGCTCTATTATAATTACAAATCCTTTCCCTGGTAATGGACTATGGAGGCAAGATTTCCCAGTTTCATTACCATTTCTTTCCTTTTTTGGTTTTAGAGATTTATTATATCTGAACGAGTTGAAAACGATTTTTGCACCATTTACGAAAAAGCACTGCATTATCTCTTCATTTAGGCATAAAAAAGGAGAGAACGTCACATATCGACTCCTCTCCTATAGCTTCTATTCATCTAAGATATTTGCCAATACATAGGCTTACTTGTTTTTTTCTTTCCAGGAACCTCCGTATCTCTTCCACACTATCTAATATGGGAATGGACGGGGCAGACGGGCTGCATACTGGATCTTGACTGGACATTTCCAGTGCGTTAATAAATGCTTCTGCCTTTTTGGGGTCTTCAATCACAAGCTCTGTAAGGATACTTGATGTAGCCATATAGAAAGCACCTCTTTTCTCTCATATCTTAAAAAATTCTTTCGTAAGAAGATCCTGCAGTATTTTCTATACGCCAAGACCTGTACGCTCCATTTTTATTTATGTAATAAAGTTTGATCCAGCATGTTTTTAATTTCATCTGGAAGACCGTCTATCGTTGCATTTTCATCTAAAAACAATAAATTTGTATATTTTTTCGCATCATTCGGCGCTGAAAAAATATGAGTTACTGTATATGCTGTTCTACTTTTAGAAAAGCAATCTTCATCTCGCAGCGATTCTACTACAAAGCAATCGCCCTTTTGCTGCCCATTATCATCATACTCTTTATTTAAGCATAGAGTAAAATTAAGATCTGTTGTGCCAAACTTATAAGTTCTCGTGTCTGTGACAATCTCTTCCAGCATAAATCCTTCTGAGCCAGCCAGCATTGCAATCTGTCCGATATGCTTAATCTTACGCTTACACAATGAAAAAGGGTGCTGCGGTGTAAAAAATATCTGCGAAGCCTGAAGCATCTTTTTTGCTGCATAACTATAAAACTTTTTTGCTGAAAGGTTCGTGGCCACACCTGTCAAGTGCCTAAAATTGGCAGCTTTATAAAGCACCTCAATATATCTGCCTTCAAATACATATAGAAATCTTTTACCTACTAAATGCTTCCTATACAGATTAGCAGCCACTTTAATCTCCTGTACAATTTTCTCTCTATCCTGTTGTTTTCCCATCTATCTTTTCCCAATCATCACTATAGTATAAAAAACAGCACTGGACAACTTTTTTGTTATCCAGCGCCCATAATCTTAAAAAGCGGTTTTATGCTGGCTGTCAGCCGCGACATCCTTCCGAATGTCTAAAATGTCGCCGGTATCATTGAGTCCCCGGCGCGGACTCACCGTATCTCCCTGGTGTGGGCGTAATACCCTTCCGAGTATCAAATAGTCCCAGTAATTACCCTGCCCGGGCACAGTACAGCTTTTACGTGCCGCTACACGAAACCTTTTGGCTTAACTATATTATATGCGATACCCTAAGAAATATCAATAGTTTCCCCAAATTTGTATCCTGTTTTATCACGTTAATTACTGTTTTAATAATCTCCTTCTATAATCTGTATCCAATACTATTTTATGAAAATCCAGCATTGCGTGCTCTTGCATCAGTTTCTCACCAAGTTTCACAAGAGGATTGGTTTCCCATTCCGAATCAATTCCTGTTTGATGATAGTATCTTGCATAAGCAAATCCCTTAGCTACCGCATCTGAATTTTCAAATATTCCCACTATTGCATCTGTAAACTGTACAATGATTGAGCTCCCAAAAATCCCCTGCAATTCTTCCGCATTCGCATCATCATATTTCTCTACATCAAAAGACAAAGAGAAATCATACGTATTCTCTTTTCCGTCTTCTGTTTCATAAGAAATTGTTCCAAAAATATCTCCCTTGCCAGACGGAAGTTCGATTGACTCTGAAAGCTCTAATTCATATTCAATGTTATTGAACACTGTCGTTGCTTCAAACATTTGTGATATACAGGCACCTTCTTTTTCATAAATATCTTTCTGTAAAAAGGAAATAGGATTATACTCCATATTTTCCCATATCTGTTTTCCCTCCACTGTCCGTTTACACAAGGAATCTAAAAGCAACATCATTGTTTCCTGATCTATTTCTTCATATACGTTCATAGTCAGCCTCCTTTTTCTTTGGATAGTCCACAAAAGCTCTGTAAGAGTTTATCTCAATTTCTAGTTACAACGTGATATTTAGTCAAATGACGTATGTACGCGCCTTCTTATAGTTGCCAATATTATATGGCATATCTCCTAAAAATTCAATCAGAATATACAAACTTTTACTCACACCGCTTACTCACACTATCTCGCCTTTACATCTTTTTTAGTCTATATCCTACATTGATCAATGTTTCTATAATATCATGCCCCATCTTTTTTCGTATCTTCCATACTACGTGTTCCACTGTTTTGTACGGAATCTGATCATCATAATAATTACTCTCCCAGACCGAACAATAGATATTCTTCTTTGGAATAACCCAATTTGGTCTTTGGGCTAAAAGATACAGAACTTCAAATTCCCTGGGAGCTAAGCTGATTTCTTTTCCTTCATAAATAACAGTATATGACATGGGATCAAGTTGAAATTTACCATTTCCTAATACAATTTCAGATTTATATTCTGGAAAAACGGTTTGCATTCATTTTCACCTCCATGATTTTCTATCCCAGCAATAGTTCAAAACTATACACACAATAAAAATGCGGAAATAATAGACCCCTATCATTCCCGCTAATTTTTCTCTTTTTCAACTTTATACTTTATGATACCGATACATTGTGATATAAAAACGGTCAACGCTGTCAACGCAATCAAGGATATATACTTTTTCATACCTAAAGTTGTACAACAACCAGCAGCAATTAAAATAACTCCTAGTATTTTACCTGTTACTTTTCGGCAATGCTCCTTTTCTTCTCTTTCCAACTCATGGTTAATGTTTTCTACAGGAGAAAGTTTCCATATACAAATGGAACTTACCAAAATAATCCCCCAAGCCACAAATAGCCCTAATGGATATTTGTTATTAATTTGTAAAATCATGACTTGAACAGCAACAGAGCATGTAAAACAAGCCTTAAAGCTATTCAGATGTACACCACCGGCATAGGTTCTTAAAAACATAAAAACACCTGTAGACACAAGGAATTCTGGGATTGTATGCAAGTATATCGCTATACTCATACAGACGAATAGGCAAATTAACATCTCTAATCCAATCTGAAATCCATATTGATATACTGCATACAACTCCTCTGAAACTGCACCGGCATCAATAACGTATCTTGTTATTTTTTCCGATAATTTTCCCATAAAATTAAAGTTTCTTCATTTTTTTCAATGCTTCTGGCATCTTTGGCTGATGATAAATATAACAGCAAGCACTGTCCGCTGACATTTTACCAAGTTTCAGAGATAAATTTGCTAATACTTTTGCTGGCTGATTTTTTAAATTTTTAGATTTCATAATTAAAATCTCCTTTCATTTGTTTACCAATACATTACTACAAAAAATCTCCCATTCGGTTCTCTTGTAAAAAAACCGAGTATTGATGTAATTTTTCCCAAAAAGGCAGAAAAAAAGAAGCAATGTTTCTCCGGTTCTTTCTCAACATTGCCTCTTTTTTGCTGATGTATGTTTTTTATATACCAATTCCATAAAATCAGGTTCTCTATCTTTTTCTTATATTTTCGTGTGTTATCTATTGTTTCTATATAATCGTAAGCTCCTGCTTTCAGTATAGAAAAAATATCCTGTATTGATCCCCCTTCGCTAATAGCAAGAATAGGCGTTAAATGCCCCAAACTCCCTTTTATTTTTATAATAGCCGCAAATGCCCTTTCCCTCTCTATTATCTCTTTAGTAAAATGGAAAATCACAACATCTGCCGTTGGATATCTATTGTTTTCCAACTGTTGATAAGTACACCATTTTAATTGGTGTTTTTTCCCAATAATCCTTTCAGTACTGTTATACAGTTTCTCATCATCACTAAACAGCAATATTTTCACACTATCCATATATCAGTCCCCATACCGCATACCAAATTTATCTTTCCATTTTACCATTCTTTCCTTTCTCATTATTTTTTATGTAATTATTTCGAGTGTTCATGTAATTATTCCTGCACATTACTATATAAGACTATCCGAATTTTAAATTTTCCTGGTTCTGAATCCTCTATTACCACTGATCCATGATATTTTGCTACTGCCCGATACACAGAGGCTAAACCTACTCCATGATTTTCTGCATCTGACTTTGTAGATTTCAAGCGGTTATCTCTTGTTTTTAACAGCTTCCCTTTATAACTATTGTCTACGAACAATAATAGATTATTTTTATCAAATTTCATTTTGACATTTATATATTTATTTTCTTCAACCTTCTCTGCTGCTTCCACTGCATTTTCCAGTAAATATCCCAATATCAGACTCAGATCAGCTCCTTTAAAAGGCATTATCATCGGAATACAAATATCCGTTTTAAAATTATTTTTTTGTTTTGGGCAGTTACATACCAATATCCAATAAGTGAATCAATCACAATATTCCCACTATTCGATATTGAGGCAATCACCATACCGCCCTCTCCCATAATTTCTTCAATAAAACCTGTCATTTTTTCATATTCTTTATTTTCTGCATAAGCAAGAATGGAAATAAGATTATTCTTCATATTGTGTTTTATATCCCGCAACTGCAACATTGAAAGTTCTCTTTCTTGCTGATGACGTTCGCATAATTCCAGTTGCTGTTCATATACTGCTGCCATTCTCCTTAACCGCAAATCATCAGCCAACTTCATATAGACATATAATATCAATATGTTCATACCAAGTAAAATAAGTACAGTAAATGTAGAGTTTATACGAGTACGTCCATTATTATTTGCAAATCCAAGCATAAATATATTGTTCATGATATAAATGCTTCCTGTTGGGATCAACACAAGTAAAATACTGTATCTGACCGGCAATTCCTTAATATCATCATCTGTGAACACTTTCTTTAATGCAAGAATTACTGCATTAAAAAATATTTTTGAAACAAAAGAGCCTACTTGGCGAACTGCAGCATATTGAGGGCAGTATGTTATCAAAATATAGTTGCACAGGGTTTCCATCAACATCCAAATCGCATTAAAGGTAATTACAAATACACCTTTGTTCCACCATCTACCTTCATAAGTCATCATAACTGCCAAAAACGTAAACATAATCGTCACAGCAATATTGATGTAGCAGGAAACTAATAATCGTTGTTATTCCAAATTGCCAAATCACGAACAGCGTTATACCGATCACCGACAAATACCTTTTTTCTCTTACGAGCAAAAAATATATCGAAATAAAAAAAGAATAAATATACTGCCCAAAGGCAAAGCAATATATCTATCCCACACATTAATACCCTATTCGTCCACATAAAACGTATCCTCCATAGAACAATATTGTTCACTAATTATCTTTCTCCGGTCTTCACTGATTGAAATTTTTTGTCCATTATCCATTACTACAGAATCATAAGATTGTCCGGAGATATGTTTATAATTCACCAGAAAAGACTGATGAACTCGCAAAAAAGAAATTTTACATGTTTTAAGGGTTTCTTCAATCTCATTAAGTTTTCCGTACAGTTCAAGGATTTCTTGTTCCGTTACAATAAATATTTTTCGTTTGTTGCTTTCAAAATATAAAATATCCTTGATTGGTACTTTATGATTCATACGTTGATAACTATAGCGAAAATAAAAATCTTCACTATTAATGTCTTCATATACCGACTTAAAGCACTTTTCCATTATTTTATCTGTTACAGGTTTTACAAGAAACTGAAACGGTCTTACCTCAAAGGATTCCCTCATATAACTTTCATGGCTCGTAACATAAATAATTCGCACATTTTTATCGTATGTTCTAATTCTTCTAGCTGCCGAAATACCATCTTCTTTATCCATTTCTATATCCAGATAAATAACATCATACCTCTCACCTGCTGCGATAGCATCTGCTAAACTCTTTCCATTCCAGAATACTTCTATTTCAGTATCAACAAAATTTCTTTTAGCTATATCCTGGAGAAGTCTTTCGATTTTTCCAGTTATTTGAATATCATCATCACAAATTGCTATATTTAACATTCACTCCACTCTCTTCTGCATGTTTGCTGATTTTTTCTTCTCACTCGTTTTTTTTACTATTTGTATAATTGACCAAATCATCTCCTGATCACATGGATCTAACTCTTTATACACTTCCACTAAATCGTAATATTCGTCTAGTACTTCGTTCATTTTCATCTGCCCATTCAAATCTCTTTTTACATCTGAAACTCCCAGCAAATAATCTGTTGTTACATTGAAGTAAGCAGCAATCTTTTTCAGAATATCTACTTTTATTAACGTAACATCTCTTTCGTACTTACTCAACATTTGCTGTGTTATCCCTAATTCTACTGCAAGGATTTCCTGTATTAACCCTCTTTTCTCACGTAATTGTTTAATACGACTTTCCATAATTGCCTACCTCTTAATCATGTTGTACTATCATGCTGCCCTATTTCATTCATAGCGATACAAATAATAGAAGTAATCAATTACGCAAAATATGCAAAATACGAAGACGAGCAGTGCGATCGCACTGCTCAAATCTTATTCATGTAGCCATATAAATGATGTTGTTGCGGAATATATTTCCTGATAAATAATATCCGCCATTTCACTTTCAGAAGCTTCTTTATTTTTTTCTCCTATTTCTCTTCCCACTTCATTGTTATGTAAGTCCATATCTCTATGTGCTGTTTTTGGATATCCGTCTGATTCTGTTCCTGTAACATCTTTGTCTTCATGAGCAGTTGCAAATAACTCTGCTCTTTCTTTTCCTATTAAAACAGTCATTTCTGCATTCCAAATTCCATGACGAAAAGCATCACTTCTGTTTCCTAAACCATTTGTCCCAAATTTTGCCTCTGTCTGCGAAGTAGCAATATTTTTTGCTTTATTTACCTTTAGGGCATCAAAAGGATAACGAATACATAGTTTCTTTTCTGAATCTGTAAGCGCATTCCAAATATCTATAATCCCTCTTTCCACATCTTGATGATTGGCTTCCAAAAAAGACATGAGCATTTCTTCTGAATAATCTGGGTGAGTAGCCTTAATGTTCTGGATTTCTGCAATCAATTTTTCAAAATCCCCTTCTTCTGCACCAATCAAATCACTTCTTTGCTGGTCATTTTCGCTTGCCATAACAGAGAATGGAAAAGCCATTATCACCACCAGCATTAGGCTGAATACTTTAAATAGTTTCTTCATAGAATATACCTCCGATCTCATATTATGATTATATTTTACCATATTTAATGTACTATCCCATCTACATGTAATTTTTTCGATTCCCTGTGTAATAATTCCCATAGAGGCATTTTCAAAAAAAAGAATGGCAGTATTAAACAACCGCCATTCCACTCTTCATATACTTTTTACCACAGTAAAATGCAACCAAACCGGTATCTTCCAAATTTACCCATTTTTAGCATTTTCTATCTTTATTTCAATTCTATTTTTACTGTTCCTGAAAAATCATTACCTACAATCCCGATATAATTACTGCCATCTGGTAATGTTATTGTATTTTCATAAGTACCTGTTGTTTTTATTAAAGTTTTAGGTTCATTGCTACCAGAAATAATGAATATTTCAGCTTCTCCTTTTGTTATTTCTAGGTTACAAAACAATTCAACCTGCTTCCCTGCCGCTCTTTCTATTGTTGTTCCTCCAAAAAGATATTCTGTATCAGAAAATTTTTTGTACTCTGCTTGATATGTCCCCGTATAATAATCTTCCCCATAATCTCTTTTCCCTTGCAGGTTTATATCATTGGTTAATTGTACTTCTCCCACCTTTTCGACTACTGCATTATATTTTTCCAACACCTCCTCTTTTGAACACCCAGACAATAACAAGCAAAACATTAGAATAAAGAAACAACTTTTTTTCACTTATAACCACCCTTTCTTTGGTTTGACTTTTTTTGTTTTTGTACGAGTTTTTTTGTTCTCCTTTTCTTTCATTGTTGCGACTAAAATTACAGAAATAGCGACAATAATTATCAAGCTACATAAACACAATGGAAAACTCCATTGTACGGATGTATCATAACTTCTATACCCAATTAATCCCAGACTTGCAGTAATAGGATATATATTAGCCAATGTCATATTTCCTGCTGCAAACATACCTCCATATCCATACACAAAAGCAACAATGACACCTATCATAAAGCCGCCTGATAGTCTGCTTGTTATAACAATAATTGGTAATACCGCTAGATACAAAAATAAATTTTCCAATGTTATTTGTACTAATCCTTGAATTACCAAATTTACTGTAAATCCAGGAAAACCAACTATACATTCTGCAATTAACGTAAATATTGTACAAATAAGCCCAAATAATATTGATAACATTGCACATACAATAAGTTTTCCTACCAACAACTTTTTAAATGAAATTGGAATGGTAATAATATTCTTCAAAACATCGTCTTTTTCTTCCCGCGATATAATATATCCAGCAATCAAAGCTATGCACATTGGGAAAATCATTGACATATTATTTTTGATTACCTGCTCTATTAAGTATCGAAAATCCCATACAGATCCATCATTAGCCATAGAAGTAAAAAGTGTCAATAGAACAGAGAGTAGCATAAGAGCTATCCCCGCCCATATAATATGATAACGTTTTAATTTCAATAATTCGGTTTTTACAATAGTCCTCAATTTTATTCCCCCCTTTTCTTGTACAAACAGTCAATTAATAGTATTGAAATTCCTGCCATAATCCCAAGAATTAATATTACTTGAAAAGTTGAAGGAATTAATCCATTCATTTGTTCAAGGTTCATATTAATTCCATGTCTTTTCATATCTCCAGCACTCCAAAATGTTGTAAGCGGCGTAGGAAGTAACCATAATATTGTCTTAGGTAATGCATCGAAAAGTGCTGTTGCACTCATATTTAAAACGCTATAAAAAATACATAATAAAACAGAGAAAACATAAGTACGACTAAAAAATACCACTATAACAATCAATGGTAATGTTCCAGCGGTAATAAATATTCCTGTTTCAACCGCCAGAAATATTTTGTATCCTAAACCGTATACATCTAACGTAAACATACCAACCAGAACTGTTGCTACCGTTGATGCTATGCAAAATACAACGCCTATAATAAATAGCACTATAATTTTTGCTGTAACTACTTGCGTACTGGATAATGGGATTGTTTTAATATTTTTAAATGTATCATTATCACGTTCAATAAAAAACAACATAGCAGCTACTACTCCGATAATACAGGGTAATAAAAATTGGATTCCATACCCCAATATCATATTGAATAGTCCGTCAAATGCATCCGCTTTATCAATATATTGCTCCATCATAGCTGGTGTTGTCATTAAATAAGCCAATGGAAGCGGAAACATAAATGCAGCTAAAGTTACTAAAAGAATAAACTTTTTTCTTTTCAGTTTTTGAAATTCAACCTTAACTAATTTAAGCAATTCCTTCACCTCCGGTCACCCTTTTAAAATAATCTTCCAATGTTTCTTCGCATAAATGAACTTCTGTAATTTCCAATCCTTGCTTTACAAAAACATAAGTAATTTCTGATCTAGGGATTGTTGTATTATATAATTGAAGTCTATTTTTATCACATATTTGAAAATCATCACATTCAAATTCTTTTCTTAAAATTTCCGCTGCGCGCTGGCTATCCGATACCATAAAATTGACATAGCGACTATTTTTTTTCGCCAATTCTTTCATACTTCTTCTTCAAGTAAAATTCCCTTATCAATAATCCCTATATCATCTGCCAGTAATTCTATCTCTGATAATATGTGACTAGAAATCAAAATAGTTTTTCCCTGAACATCACATAACTCTCTAATAAACGAACGTACCTCTGCAATACCTATAGGATCCAAACCATTAATAGGCTCATCTAATATCAGCAAATTGGGATTGTGCATAACTGCCAATGCAATGGCCAGTCGTTGTTTCATCCCAAGTGAATATTCCGCAAATAACTTTTTATCACGATAGGGCAAACCGACAACTTCCAAAGCATCTCTTACACACTTACTTTTATTTAATCCTCTAAGCTCCGCAAAAATACGAAGATTTTCAGTCCCAGTCAAATTAGGATAAAATCCTGGTGATTCTATTAAACTACCTATATGCGGTAAAATATCTTTACTATTGGTTTCCATACTTTTCCCAAATATTTTTATGTTTCCCGATGTCGGTTTTGTTAATCCTAACAGCATTTTCATTGTAGTCGTTTTTCCTGCTCCATTACGTCCCAACAGTCCATAAATTCTTCCTTTTTTCACATGCAAGTTCATTGCAGAAACACTCTTTTGCTCTCCATACTGTTTTGTTAAATTATTGGTTTGAATAATATATTCACTCATTTTTTTATACCTCCTTTTTTTATACTGTAATTATATACCAACTACATTGAGATTTCCTTGAAGTAACCTTGAGGTAACCTTGAGATTTTCCTCTTTCTCTATACTTCTTTTTCCACAAGATGTATAATAATTTAAACTATAAAATTTTAGGAGATAAAAATATATGTATGATAAATTTATACTTATCGTTGATGATGAACAAGAACTACTCACCCTTATTAAAACAATATTTGAAAGAGCAGGCTATACAAAAATAATGACCGCAACATCTGGAGAAATGGCTTTACAAATAATAAGAGAAACTCTACCTGACATGGTTATTCTTGATGTTATGTTACCTGGTATGGACGGATTTGAGGTATTGCAAGAAATCAGAGCCCTCAGTAAACTTCCGGTTCTTATGCTGACCGCCAAAGATGCAGCCGAAGATCGTTTTTCTGGTTTTGAATTGGGAGCAGATGATTATTTAATCAAACCATTTTTGCCTAAAGAACTATTGTTACGTGTTCAAGCTATTTTAAAAAGAAGTTATCCTACAGAGAAACGAATTATAGAATTAGAAAATTCTTTTATAGATATTGATAAGGCAGAAATACATCGTGAAAATAAAATTATTCCTTTGACTGCTAAAGAATACAATATATTATTAAAACTTGTAGATAATGCCAATCACATTGTAACAATAGGAACTCTTTGCCAAACTGCTTGTGGTGAAATGTGGCAAGGGTATGAAACTACCCTCATGACACACATTCGGCATCTTCGAGAAAAAATCGAAAAAAATCCTTCTTCTCCTGTTTCACTGCTAACAGTTAAGGGGCTAGGGTATAAATTGCTAGTGAAAGGAGTAAAATAATGAAGCTTGCCAAGCGTTTTTTTAAAAAATATCTTCTTTCCACCCTTATTATATTGATTTTATTTTTTGTACTAAATATTATTTTAATATGTGGGACTTTACTCATGGCATGGAATAATTCTACTGATCCAGATATACCCGTCCAAACCATTAGCAAAAATATCACGCTCAATGTAGATGGAACAATTTCTTCTACTGATTATATAGAAAATACTCTAAAAAATAAAAGTGCCTGGCGATGATTTTAAACGAACAAGGAAATGTCATTTGGGAAAATTTTTACCCGAAGAATTGCCAAGAACCTATTCAAATTTACAAATAGCCAAGTTTAGTCGGTGGTACTTACAAGAATATCCTGTTTTTATCCAAGAACATTCTGCCGGCTTATTGGTTATCGGGTGCGAACCTAATAGTATAACAAAATACAATTTTTCAATAGATATTAATTATATTCACAGCCTAATAGTCGGTATCTTTTTAATGATTTGTTTTAATATATTACTGATATTTATATTATTCTGGCGTAATACACATAAAATAGAAAAATCTATAGTGCCAATCATTGACGGTATTGACTCTATTGCTCAGGGAAAACCCATTACCCTTTCAGAAACAGGTGAACTTTCAAGTATAAATGCTGAACTAAATAAGGCTGGAAAACATCTTCTACAAAAAGAACAGGCGCGTGCCGAATGGATTAATGGTGTTTCGCATGATGTCCGGACACCTCTTTCTATTATTTTGGGATATGCTTCTGAAATCGAAAAAAATGAAGATGCTTCGCAACCTGTACAACTACAAGCAAGTATAATTCGTAAACAAAGCGAAAAACTCCGTAGCCTAATCGCAGATTTAAATTTAACTTCAAGACTAGAATACTCTATGCAACCTTTAATAAAAACCAGTTTTTCTCCTGTGGAAATTGCCCGCCAAGTAATCATTGGCTTTATGAATGGACCAATAGACAACAAATATTCTTTTGATTTTCATTCATCATCTGATATGATTCCAGTATTGATCAAAGGAGATACGGAACTTTTTTCAAGAATGCTAAGCAATCTAATTCAAAATTGTATTAATCATAATCCTCATGGTTGTGAAATAACAGTTGAAATTTTAAAAGAAAATGATACCTGTATTATTTCCGTCATTGATAATGGTGACGGTATGACTTCTACACAAATAGAAAAAATGAATAGTGGTATTTTTCCTAATAATATGTACAATTCAAATGGGGAGTCTGTTCATGGATTTGGTCTAAAATTGGTTTACCAAATATTAACCGCCCATAACGGAAATATCAAATATGAAAATATACTTCCTCATGGCTTAAAGGTCATATTAGAGATACCTATTGAACATATTGATCCGTATGAAGAAAAGATCTCTTAAAAGAACAGGTGAAAGCCATTATCTGACTTTCACCTGTTCTTAATTATTTACACTATCATAATAAGCTCCCTTTAACTGAAGTAGTTCCACATGTGTTCCGGATTCAATTATTTTTCCTTTTTCAACTACGTATATTGTATCAGCATCTTGTATGGCATTCAGTCTATGTGTAACTACAATCTGGGTAATATGTAGTTGTTTCAAATTATTACATATTCTTCGTTCTGTAAGAGGATCTAAGTTGCTTGTGGCTTCATCAAAAATAATAACTTCCGGTTTCAGTGCCAATGCTCTTGCTATAGCAATACGCTGTTTTTGTCCTCCTGAAATGTTCTGTCCATTTTCTCCCACAAATGTATTAAGTCCCAATGGGAATTTTTCTATATCATCTTTCAGTTCTACTAAATCTAAATAATGATATATTTCCTCATCTGTCAACGTATTTGTAATATCCACGTTTTCTCTAATTGTTCCATTCATTGCCATTGGAACCTGAGTAACTATGGCAAATATCCGATCTATATCCTCTTTGCATATTTGTTTTATATCTTCCCCGTTTACTAAAATTTGTCCTTGATAATGAGAAAAGACGTTCAATAATAATTTTGTAATTGTAGTCTTTCCACTTCCTGAACTTCCTACAAATGCTATCTTCTCCCCCTTTTTTAGCATCATACTAACATTCTCTACATCTGGCTTCGTGCTTCCATAGTAAGAAAATGTTACTTGCTGCATTTCCATAGACTCAAATGAATTAATATGCTGAGTACCATTTTTACGGTTAGATTTATAATTCATTAACTCTTTTAAACGAATCATTGTTTCCTTTAAAACATTAATTTGAGGTACCACCAAAGATAGAGTTTGAAATGGACCTGTAAAATATCCGGCAAGTGTGACAAAGGCTATTAACGTTCCTAATTCCAACCTATTATCACAAACCAAGTATCCTCCTATAACGTAAAGTATCAATGAAGAAGCTATTGAAAAAGCCCCCACCACCGACTCCATAATATCACTTATTTGTACACGCTCACGTAATCTCTTAATTAAATGCTTATAATCCTGTTTCAGACTATCACTCAGCATATTCTCTATTCTCATGCACCTTATTTGCTGGATATTAGTCAAAGTTTCTACCATTCGTGCCTGTAATGCACTCTGATCTGCAATATAATTTTTAACCTTTATTCTAGCTTTTTGATTTAAAATCATTACTATTGTTATCTGTATAACAGTCATTACTATTATAACTGCAAACAATGGTATTGACTGTGTTATCATCATTATTCCGCAAAAAACAGCAGTAACCACATCTATCACTGTTGAAATTAGAGCTGTTGATATAAATTCGTATATATCACTGACACTATTAAAGCGATTTTCAATATCTCCTGATGAATGGCTTTCAAAATAACTTAAATCAATATCAAATATTTTATTCAGCATTAAAAATATAGTATCTTTGTATATATTATTCTGTAAAATAAGTATTACCCTTTTTTTAGCTAAATTTGCAAGTAAATAACTTAATGCCACTGATAATATCAGTAACGCATATTTTACAAAATTGAAGCCTAATGTATCATACGTTATTTCATTGACTATTTTTTTTATAATGAGCGGTGGAATCAATATAATTCCCTGTGTAACCAACGTTAGAATACTTGCCAGAAATAATTTGCTTTTATTTATAGGTATAAGAAAAGACTCACGTTTCTCACGTTTATAATTCTTTTCTGTTGGTCGAACACATACAAGTACATCTAAAAAATTCTTTTTAATATATGAATAATCAACCTTTTCTTTTCCTTTTAAAGGATCTAAAAGTATATATTTCCCATATTTTTTCTCCGCAACTACAACATAATGATTTTCTTTTGAACACATGATAATCGGTAAACATTTTATCAAATTTTCTTCGGTTTCGTAGTTTCCATACGCCTTGAATGAAAAATTATGTTCTTCCGTAATTTCTTTCATTTTTGCTAAAGACATACCATTTCTTCCAATACTTGTTGTAGCTTTTAATTCACTAATATCTATCTTATATTTATAATATTGGAAGATCATTGTCAATGCTGCTATACCACAGTCTGTTGTCCCCATCTGGCGAATCAATGGCACACTTTTTTTGTGCATAAATACACCTCCCTAGTATAATAAATTAGTATTGGAAATAATAAATTCTATTATTTCCAATACTATCATTTTAGACTTCCAGAGCAATTACACAAGGTAAATCTTTTTTTATATCTCGCAGCAAAGAATATCCCATGCCACATAGTCCTGTCATAAATCCTTGCAATTTATATCCATATAGATACGCATTATCGCAATCAAATACACCATTACATACATTCTCAGCAATAATATCACGAATATCTACATAATATTTTTCTATCTTTTTATCTGAATGGTCTTTTAAATATTCAAATAAAATTTCTGTATTACCTAAATTACCATGACATAGACAATTGTTTCCTAAAATTCCCTCTTTTAATATTGTATTCACTGCTACTTTTATATCATTTTCTATCAAATCCGAATACCGCCCATTCAATATGACATTTACTTTAGATCGGCTAAGCAATATGCCTGCAGCGCCATGACACCAAGCAACGGTAAAACTTCCTCCATCAGATGCTTTTTCTCCTGCATATACCCTTTCGTCTTTCCAATTTCCTTTTTCTTTCACAAATAAAGAATTTTCAAATTTAATGCCATCGAGCAGTGATAATAAATACTCCTCTTTCTGAGTCACCTGCCATAGTTTTGCCAGTGCTAAAACTATTCCAGATGCTCCATGTGAAAATCCCGCTAACGGCGAAGTTCTTCCATCTCCATTCCATCCGCCTTTAATAGAGCCTTCCTTTTCCTGAGCATTTACTATTATATCTCCTGCTATTTCTGCCGAAGCGATATACTCTTTATTTCCGGTTAGCTGATACATATTGATCAATGTAATAACTGCGCCTGCATTACCATAGACCAGATCAAAACTGTTATCTCTGGTAATCGCTTTCTTTAATATTTTATAGTGCTTTTTTGCATAATCCAAATATTTTTCTTTATTTGTAATTTTATACAGTACCTCATAAGTGTACATTATAGACGCTTCTCCACCAAAGGCGCCACTGCTTTCATTTTCTATTCCCTCATTTCGTTCACACATCTCATCTGTGTATGTAAATAATTCCTTTTCAATCGCATTGCATATAATAAGGTACTCCTTTTGGGGATCAACAGTATACAATGCGTTAAAGAAAATTGCTAGCCCAGACATTCCTTCATATAAATAGGTACCAAGTGGTCTTATATCCCATGAGCAGTCATCTTCATTTCCTATTAGAGTAACACCAATCCAATTAACTTCTGTTCTATCTTTATTAAAAACAGCAGTTTTTATAAGAGAATCAGCCAATTTCTGAACAGCTTTTAACAGATGAGCCTTATTTTTTTCTCTGTGCGGAATCATTTTCATTTGTTGAAGCTCTATCTTTTTATCCTCAACCTGAAATTCGTTTATCTCTGTCAGAATAATATTCATGAACATTAATTGCCTTTTTAAATCATCTTCATCTAACAATACTATCTTTTTCTTTAAGTGTTCCAAACTGGTATATTCAAAATAGTCTTCGATTTTCTCACCTTCTGATCCGAAAAGAGATTTACCTGATGTATTGAGATAAAAATATGGAATGTCCATGTTTAACATGTCTTTTATCTCACATTTCACAACACCTTTATCTCCTTGTGTAGCTTCATACTGTTTAAATAAACTACACAAAAACATTTGTCTATCTCTTCCATCTTGCATAAAATCCGGATGAAAAGATGTGTGTAATAACATAGAATATCTTTGGGTATCCTGAACTAAATGGCGAATATTTAAATTACCAAACATATCGGCATATTCAAGAAACTTTTCTTTGTTCTCCAAAACATATTTATACGCATCTTCAAATCCTGCATTTATTTCTTTTAGATAATGAAATGCTGATACATTTTCTCCATCTAATTTAACAAGATTTTGATTTACTCCAGTTGTAGGATGTTCATATACAAATCTCATATTTGAAGTACATAAATCCGCTATTTTAGGAATAACTATAGGATATTCCTTTCCCTCACTACCTTTAATTGCACTCATATCTACGCCTTGGCCCAAATTTGAAAACCTATAGTGTGGCAATAAACCTGAGTATAATACTGACTCATGAAGGATATAATTTATTTCCTCCTTTGCAGAATTTGTTCTCCCTCTTCTACGGTTATCTAGTATAGTTTCTGCATCTATAATAATTGGATATTCTCCTGCGGCAATCACATTTTCTTCATGTAAATCATTTGTATTAAGAATATAACTACCGAAAATCAATATTCCAAATCTATAAAAATACCGTCTGATTTCATCCTCTGTTTTACAACTTTTATAATATACAAATTCCTCCCAACCATACTCCTGACAATCTAATATTTTTGGTTCATACATCTCATATTTACAACCAGCATTTATCTTTCCCAGAAAATCGAAATACACTTTTTCAATTTTTAATGAACGTGGTTTATACACAATTTTAGTGCCATTATCCAACTTAAGAATACTTACCCCATTCCCTTTTTTATGAGAATCCGAGATATTAGAACTTATTTCAACTACATTTTTAAATTCTAAACCTCCACAAAATTTATTCGCAATTTCATTTTTATCTTTATTAAGTCTTTCTAATAAAAGTACATAATAAGAAGATAAGTTTTCTACGGTTTCTGTAACTGAACGTAGTAAACATGGATATATATTGAAAAGCTCCTGTTTATACGATTTCTTACTTAAAAAATTATTATTATAATAATCGTATTCTTCCTCTGAATTTCTTCCATTCAGTTTTCCCGTCTTCTTACAAAGATACATTTCAAACATTAATATTCCAAGACTGATCTTCCCTAATCTCTCTAATAAGGTATTTGCGTATGTATCTATAATAGAATCCGTCAAAAAAAGACTTGTTCCATTTTTTAATATGTCTATTCCGTAATTGATTAAAGGTATAAAAAAATTATCAAATGCCAATTTTTCTCCTTTGAATCCGGAATAGTTATAATTGATTGGTTTTTCAAATAATTCTATTTTTACCTTTTCCATTTCTGACATCACGTGATTGTTTTCACATACATAATTTTCAGAATTTAAAACTTTTACTAAATCAATACCATAACATTTCTCAGCAACTCTTAATGTATCTTCTCCTAAAATCTTTTTCCAATATTCAAATATATCTTTTTTATTTTCTGCTTCTGATGTTGTATAACTTCTTTCTGTAAAATATGATGCTCTCTCAGTATTCATGTTCTTAAACACCCCATTCTGCTTTCCATTTCAACTCACAATTCGTATCTGTACTGCACAAACTTCAATTAACGCTTACCCTCTTTATCAACACCTGTGTTTATTTCTTAGGGCAGCAAGGTTTCAGCAAAGTACCAAAATAGCATTCTGCTGTACTTGTACATAAAACTCCGCCGGAATTTCTGGTTTCACCAGCTCCTGCTACAAATTTGTTTAAATCTGCTTCCTGCAGCTCCATCATAACGTTACCAGCTGGATTGCTAAAGTTTTCTTCTCTTGTAATAGGATTTCTCATTTCACTCATAATTATTTCTCCTTTCATAAATCAATTTTGTACAGTACAGATACTAATTCTAAATTGAAATGGTTGAATTATTTTCTTCTGTTCCTTACATTTTAGATAATACACCTTTTATTTCTTGAAATTTTATTCATGTAATAAAATCGACTGTCTATGTAATTTTTGTTAGAATATTAATAGTTTTGTTTTTTCACATCTTCCATATAAAAATATTACTGTCTACCAACGTAACCGTTCAAAACAAAAATCTTTTCTACAATGTCAAAAGCGGATATGCGCTAAATCGCATATCGCTCCAAATTCTTTCAAACCGCAAATAATATTTCCCTATATATTCTCTGCAACTCTCATAATATTCAATTATTCCACCATATTTTTCGATATTTGCTAGGTGTCCTCCCATACTTCTGCTGAAACGCCTGGTTAAACGTCCATTGGCTTTCAAATCCGAATTCAAGATAAATATCCATAATCCTTTTATCTGTATTTTCCAGCAGATTGGAATAATAATGATGTAATATTCATCACCCAAAATGATTATCAAATTTCAACAAAAAGATGTAAATAATATCAAATACACCGTCTACCTTTTACCTCAATTTTTTTAATCAATCTTATTTCCGCTTACCAACATTTTCTTTTTTTAAAATTTTAGAAGTTTTTACAAGTGCTTCTATTAAAGTTAAACCTGTCAGAATTACAGCAACCCCCATCATAAATAATGTCCATGCTTTGCCCTTATCAAAGGTTACCAAAATAGCTATCACAGCTACAGGCATGTTTATATATCCTAAACTTGTTGCCCATTGAATAAAAAAGTTCGGCCAAAACTTTTTCTCTTCTTCCACTTCATTCACTGTTTTCACTTTTTTGGCGAAATAAAGCATACAGACTATAGATACAGCTATCAGTATTATTTTCCATACACAATTAACTTTCGTTTCCTCTGGTGGAAAAAGGTATCTATCATGATAACTGCTATTCCAATGATAAATGCTATTTCACTATACAATCCTGAATAAGCGGAATCTTTCATGTCATTTACTTTTTTCTCTAAAGCAGTAATTACAGATTGGTGATACTGTTTTGCACTTTTCTTATTTCCGTTCATGTAATAAATCCTCCATTAATAATAACATACTATTTCATCTCAATTATATCTCCCAAAAACTATAACTTTTTCAACCGATACCCCACATTGACCAACGTTTCGATAATATCATGTCCCATCTTTTTTCTTATCTTCCATATCACATATTCTACTGTTCTGTATGGTATCTGATCATCATGATAATGAATACCCCATACAGAATGATAAATATTTTTCTTTGGTATAACCCAGTTGGGTTTCTGAGCTAAAAAATATAACACCTCAAATTCTCTTGGAGTTAAACCAATCTGTTTCCCTTCATAAATAACATTATATGCCATGGGATCAATCTGAAATTTTCCATTACCTAGTATAATCTCAGATTTGTATTCTGGAAAAACATTTTGCATCTCTGTTCCTCCTCGTAACAACTCTATCTTTTTGTATTGCATTTATTTATATAAATTTAAAACAACTATAAATCGCTACTTAAATTATAATTAAAAAAATTGACATTTTGACTTTTACTTTCTAAACATCATACAGCAATTCTTTTGATGCTCACAGATTAAATACCTTGTACTTTTATTACTTTGTTTTAACTATCGAAATCATATCACACATTTTGTTAGGATGGCCTTCTGTTACAGATCCTGATATAAAAAGTCATTTTCATTCTGGTTCCTCCAAAGTATATAATATTATCGTATTCTTATTATTACAAATTTTAACATTAATTCTCAATCTTACAAATTAATCATCGTATCTATTATCTTTTTATACTTTTGCTTCTGATCTATAGGCGAATTAATCTGGTCAATAATGCTGCCATCTTTTAAAAATAATATTTTTTCACAATAGCTTGCCACTAATGGATCATGCGTTACTATAATAAGAGCTTTTTTTGCTTTCTTATTTACCTTTACTAAACTATCCATAATAGTTAATGCGGAAGCTGAATCAAGATTGCCTGTCGGTTCATCAGCCAAAATTAGCTTAGGATCATTAGCCAATGCTCTTGCAATTGCTACCCTCTGTTTCTCTCCCCCAGATATTTCATATGGGTATTTATTTAATATAGATGAAATTCCTAATAGTTCTACTTCCTCACTGATTTTTTTATCTATATACGTCTTATTCTTTTTCTCTAAAACCATTGGAATAATAATATTTTCTTTAACAGTCAAACTATTAAGTAATTTGTAATCTTGAAAAACAAATCCTAAAGTTTTTCTTCTAAGTTCCGAAAGCAATTCATCAGATAATCTTTCAATGTCCTCACCCTGAAATAAAATTTTACCTTTAGATGCTTTCTCTATTGTTCCGAGTATCTTTAACAATGTCGTTTTACCACACCCAGATTTCCCCATAATACCTATGCATTCGCCCTCGCCAACTGTTAAATCAACTCCCTTTAATACTTCATTTCTTTTTTCAGAGTGCACTCGGTCTATAAAGGAATTATTATACGTTTTATATATTTTTTCTGCAATAAGTATTTCTAACATAATACTTTCAGATATAATTTATATATCTTTCTCCTTTCATGAAGTATATATAATCACTATTTTTCAATTTATAATTTCATTGTTTATTATATTTTTAATTATCCAATAATAACTAAATTGAATAATTAAAAGAATTAACTGAAATATAAGGAATGCCAAAATATATTCCTGACTAAATAAGTTCACTTTTATCATTTCTGATTTAATAAAACACCACGCCAGCAAATTGGAAAATAATATAGGTATTATCAAAAATAGCATAATTTCTTTTGACAAATTCCGTTCTCTTTGTTTCTTCGACATTCCCAAATACTTAAGAAGCCGATATTTTTCTTTTTTAGTATATATTTCATTTTCTTCCCTTAAGGCCAGGATAGCAAGACTACAAAGCGAAGAAAAAATGCCCAAGCAATAACTTGATATCTTCAAAATTAAATTATCATTCTCTTGTTTTTGAATAATTTCCGATCTCAAAAACAAATTATGCTTTTGGACAATACTTAGTTTATTCACATTTTGATTATCTATATTAAAATAAATATTAAATGTTTTGTCGGGAAGTTTGAACTCTTTAGGTAATACTACGATATAAGAAACATCAGAAGGGATATTTATTCCAAATATTATTTCATTGATACTACTATCAACTGGAATCTCCTTCATTTGCTCTTTGTATTCCAAGCATATTACACTTATATCATTATCTATACTTTTATCAATATCTTGATTAAACACTATCGCCCTGTCACTGTATCCCATTAAAGCGTTAGGCATTTTTAAGTACTCCTCACACGTAACCCCTATTGCTTTTTCTTCTGCTCCATCATCAGTTCTTACAATACAGTAAAAAGCCTTTATACGATTCTCATCATCTAAAAACGTCAGACTATTATCTGATTTATAATCAAATAACAAATTTTTTAAATGGATAGTTTTTGGTATATTCAGTTTTTACACTAGTAGTTACTATTATGCCACCAACTATATACAAAATAATAAAATTAATTAGAAATGATATATATATAAGTTTCTTCGATGATTTATATTTATAGAAAAATCATTAATTATAACAATATTTCTTAGATATAATCTGTTAAAAAATCTTTTTACTATAATCAAAGCAAAACTAAGACCAAAGGTAAAGACAATATATACTCCCGCGAGGCATATAAGTAAATATACTAATGTTTCTAATAGTGAAGCATTATTCAGTCCATAAATTGAATATAAAATGAAAGCAATGCCAATAAATGCCAGGCCACTCAGGTATTTATAACCATATTCTCTTTTCACTCCTGCTTGAATAACGTTTGACAGATTTTTTCTTAATGATTTAAAAACGCTATACAAGATACTAAAGGAAAAAAGCAGCAATGAAACCAATATTGTATTTGTACAATTTGTTACAGTATCTGAAATTGATAAAAATACATCTATTCCCTGGGTTTTAAAGCTAAAAATCATAACTCCTATAAAAATATTCCCCAAAACAATACCAAAAAAAATTGCAACAAAAAATGCAAATACTAACTCAGCCAACAATAATTTAATCACTAACTTTTTTGATGCACCTAAAACTCGAATAATGCCAAAATCAGATACTCTAGTCTTCAAATAGCATTTCAATGAATATCCCATGAATCCCATTGTAATAATTGTTATGAGGACATAATATAAGGAAAATACTAATTTAACCTATTGTGCTACTTCAAATAGATTATGTGAAAACCTGTAAAACCGCAAAGAATCCTTACAGATATTAAAAAATAAAATTTTTAGAATATCAATTTTTTGATTTTTCCAAGTTCACAGGTTTC
>ENA-OQJH01000240-OQJH01000240.1-human-gut-metagenome-genome-assembly--contig:-NODE-240-length-32464-cov-3.280020_pt1 | contig 32464 bp, 47 predicted proteins | sample MGYA00242597_ERZ504763 | MGnify/ENA primary metagenome ERZ504763 (study PRJEB26092, sample SAMD00036359) | human gut metagenome | host: Homo sapiens | study: EMG produced TPA metagenomics assembly of...
TGCATTTCGATGAAGTCAGAATTTAGGAAGGAAAAAAATCCTCTGCTCGCCAGAGGACTTCGCATTTCCTTCGGAAAACAAGGGAGGAAAATCCTCTGCTCGCCAGAGACTTGCATTTTCTCCGAAAACAAGGGAGGAAAATCCTCTGCTCGCCAGAGGACTCGCATTTTCCTTCGGAAAACAAGGAGGATTTATGAAATTAACAGGAAAAGAGAAAGTCTCATACGGACTTGGGGCGGTCGGAAAAGATATGGTTTATATGTTTTCGGCAAGTTATGTTTTATATTATTATCAGGATATTTTAGGAGTCAGCGCGATCGCAATGGGAATCATTCTGATGGCGGCGCGTGTGTTTGATGCATTTAACGATCCGATCATGGGTGTGGTCGTTGCAAAGACGCGCACAAAATGGGGCAAATTCCGCCCGTGGCTGTTTATCGGGACACTGACAAATGCAGTGATTTTGTATCTGATGTTTGCGGCACCGCCAAAACTCGACGGAAACGGACTGGTGGCATATGCGGCAGTGACTTACATTTTGTGGGGTGTTACCTATACCATGATGGATATCCCATACTGGTCAATGATCCCGGCTTTTACGGAGGGCGGAAAAGAGAGAGAAGGACTTTCCACACTCGCGCGCTCCTGCGCCGGAGTCGGTTCTGCGATCGTGACGATCATCACAATGAAATGTGTCTATATGTTAGGGCAGGGAAATGAGCGAGTCGGTTTCAAATGGTTTGCGCTGGTGGTTGCAATTCTGTTTTTTGTATTTATTTTAATCACCTGTTTAAATATCAAAGAAAAATCTACCGTGGATGTGGAGGCACCTTCGGTTGGACAGATGTTCCGTTCCCTGTTACAGAACGATCAGGCGATGACGGTCGTTGTGACAATCGTTTTGATCAACTGCTCGATTTACATTACATCCAATCTCGTCATTTATTTTTTCAAGTATGACTTTGGCGGTGATAGCTGGTACAATGCCTATACCTTATTTAATACGTTTGGTGGAGCAATGCAGATTCTTGCATGATGCTGTTTTTCCCGATCCTGCGCAAATTTCTGGGAACGATCCAGGTGTTTTATACCAGTTTTGTGATGGCGATTTTAGGATATGCGGTTCTTCTGATTTTAATGTTTGTCAATATGTCAAACCTGTATCTGCTGTTTGTTCCTGCATTTTTTATCTTTTCAGCAAATGGAATGTTATCCGTTCTCACAACGGTATTCCTTGCGATACGGTCGATTACGGAGAGTGGAAGAATCACAGAAGGATGAGAGCGTGATCTTTTCCATGCAGACTTTCGTTGTAAAACTTGCTTCCGGTGTGGCTGCGCTTGTGGCATCGATCTGCCTGACCGTCTGCAATTTAAGCCAGAATACGGACGGAGCAGCAGTTGCGGCAGCGGGAAGTTCGGTCGCAGGACTGCGCCTGACCATGACAGTATTCCCGATCGCAGGACTGCTTGTTGCGGTATTTTATTTCCGCAAAAAATATATTTTAAGTGAGCAGAAAGTGGAAGAAATCGCAAAAGAGATTAAGGAGATGAAAAAAGCATGATCACAGTCGAAAACCAGTTATTTTCCCTGCATACCAGACATACTTCTTATCTGTTCCGTGTCATGGAAACCGGACATTTGGAGCACTTATATTATGGAAGAAAAATTCATCCAGCCATAGACGGATTGATGGAACAGCATGCATTTGCGCCGGGCAATACCAATATTTATGACAGTGAACATCTGCAGTTTTCCTTAGAGGACGCATGTCTTGAGATGTCCTCTTTCGGGAAAGGCGATATCAGGGAGCCTTTTGTGGAACTGACACTTTCCGATGGAAGCGAAACGTCTGATTTCCTGTTTGAAAAATTTGAACAGGGAACCGGAAAGGAAGAATTTGAGACACTTCCGGGATCGTATGATGAGTCCGGTGAGGTGGAGTGGCTTGGTGTGACACTGCGCGATAAAAACAGCGGAGTCATATTAGAACTCCATTATTATGTCTATGAGGACTGTGATGTGATCACAAGGAGCGCAAAACTCATCAATGAGAGCGGGGATGTGGTAAAGTTAAACCGCCTGATGAGCCTGCAGCTTGATTTAGAACCGTCTGACTATGTGTTTACAACATTTCACGGGGCTTGGGCACGTGAAATGGGGCGCACGGACGTACGGCTGGTGCCGGGAAAATATGTAAACGCCTCTTACACGGGAACGTCGTCGAGCCGTGACAATCCGTTTGTGATGCTTGGAAAAGAACATACCACGGAGGATGCGGGGGAATGTTTTGGATTTAATCTGATCTACAGCGGCAATCACTATGAGGCGGCGGAGGTCGGCAGTTTTGGAAAAGTAAGAATCGTATCCGGGATCAATCCGCAGTCGTTCTGTTTTACACTTGAGTCAGGGGAGAGTTTTGAGGCGCCGGAGGCGGTAATGACCTACGCATCAGACGGATATAATGCCATGAGCCAGAATATGCACCGTTTTGTGCGGGAGCACATTGTGAGGGGAACCTGGAAGAAAAAGGAGCGCCCGGTGCTCTTAAACAGCTGGGAGGCAGCCTATTTTGACATTAATGAAAGAAAACTGCTCTCACTTGCAAAAGCGGGAAAAGAGGCGGGCATTGAGCTTTTCGTCATGGATGACGGCTGGTTTGCGAAACGTGATAATGACACGAGATCGTTAGGAGACTGGCAGCCAAATCCAAAGAAACTGCCGGGCGGTTTAAAGGGGATTGCAGATAAGATCAGGCGATTGGCATGGATTTTGGAATCTGGGTGGAGCCTGAGATGGTCAATGTGGACAGTGATCTCTACCGCAGCCATCCGGACTGGGTGATCGAGATTCCGGGAAAGGCGCACTCGGAAGGGCGCAATCAGAGGATCCTTGATCTGACCAGAAAGGACGTGCAGGATCATATCATTGAGGAGATGGGCAGAGTATTTTCCTCCGCGGACATTTCCTATGTAAAATGGGATATGAACCGCACATTTCGGATTATTTTTCACAGAGTATCCGTCCTGAAAGGCAGGGGGAGGTGGCACACCGGTATGTGATGGGACTTACCGCTGCATGAGGGAGCTGACAAAGAGATTCCCGGACATCCTGTTTGAGGGCTGTGCTGCGGGTGGAAACCGTTTTGACCTTGGTATGCTCTGTTATTTCCCACAGATCTGGGCGAGCGATGATACAGATGCGCTCTGCCGTGCCGAGATCCAGACCGGGTACAGCTACGGCTACCCGATGTCCGTGATAAGCGCACATGTCTCCGGCTGCCCAAATCATCAGACACTGCGCACGACACCGCTTGAAACACGTTTTGCGGTAGCGGCGTTTGGACTGCTCGGATATGAGTGCAATTTCTGTGATCTGAAAAAAGAAGAGTCAGAAGCCATCAAAGCGCAGATCATTCTTTACAAAAAATGGCGCAGTGTGCTGCAACAGGGAATTTTTTACCGTGGCAGGAGTTTTACAGGGAACGGCAGAGGAAATGCGTTTGGAAAAAACAGTGTCCTCTGGAATGATGACAGCAATGTGACGGAATGGACGTGCGTCTCGCCGGATCAGTCGAAGGCGGTCGGCTTCGTCATGCAAAAGCTTGTCGTGCCAAACACGCAGTTCGGTACTATAAACCACAGGGACTCTGTGAGGAAAAGAAGTATCATTTTTATAACCGTTCTTTAAAATATAATGTCAAAGAGTTCGGGGATCTGGTTAACACCGTATCACCGATCCATATCAGACAGGACTCCATTGCGCACAATCTGGTTGCAAAGTTTGTGAAAATGGACGGGGAAAAGGAGAATATTACGGCATACGGGGATACCTTGATGTATGGCGGCGTGAAGTTGAAACCGGCATTTTCCGGCAATGGATATAATGAGAATGTGAGATATTTTCAGGATTTCGGGGCGCGGATGTATTTTATGGAAGAGGCTTTCGAAGATCATGCTCTATGATTTTGGTTCGTCGATCTTAAGGAGCATCGGGGACAGTGAGCACCCGCTTTACAGCCTGATCGCTGCGGTATGTAAGAGAGTGCACGAATTCTGGGTGCTGATGATCATTTACCCGATTTCGTGGGTTGTGACGGGAATTGCGATGATGATTGCGTATACGTTGCTGCGGAGAAAGATTTTGGCAAAAAGTGGTGTAAATCAGCTTGAATAAAAAAATATAAGGGGAAAAAATGTCTTATATCATATCCTACGTCGGAGCCGGCGGAAAGACCAGCAGCATTTATCAGGATGCTGCAGCGTTTGTAAACGAGGGGAAAAAAGTCATGATCACAACTACAACGCATATGTATGTGCCAAAAGACCGGGTGTTCATTGATGGCAGGGAGAAAAGTTGTGAGAAGCTGCGAGAGGAAGTAGCCGGGATTTTGAAAAAAAACGGGATCTGTGTGTGTGGCACAATTTTAAGTGATAATAAAAAAACAGAGATTTATGCGGTTGGAAAATGTGCCGGAAACGATGCTGTTGAAGAACAGCAGAAGATGGAACCGGAGAAGTTTAAAACTTTAAGCATTAAACAGCTTACAGCAGTATGCAAAGAGGCAGATGTTGTCCTGATCGAGGCGGACGGCGCTGCACATAAGGCGGCAAAAGCGCCGGAAGCATGGGAGCCGGCGGTGTATGCACAGAGCAATAAGTTGTGATCGTCATGGGACTTCACGCAGTCGGAGGAAGTGTGGATGAAGTGTGCCACAGACCAGAGTGCGTAAAGGAAGCATTAGACTGCGACGGAGCGCATCTTTTGACGCGTACGGATTTGGATGTACTGATGGCGGTCTATGAAAAAAAGATCGGACAGCAGTTTCCGGGGATGGAGACGGAGCGGAGATATTTTATAAAAAGTTCTTGACACTACCGCTTTACCATGCTAAAATCGAAACAACTTAAAAAACAAAGAAACGTTAAATCGTTGAGCAAAGAGAGTACTTCATAGGATATCTCACAGAGAGTCCGTGGCTGGTGGAAACGGACAGATGAATATGAAAGGAATGGGTTTGCGAGAGCAAAGCGAACAGCGTACCAGATGGTATGGTCAGTAGCGGATGCCGTGTCCTCACGTTACAGAGGTAAGATATCGGACAGTAAAGAAAGATAGCTGTTTGTGTGTCGGATGAGGTCAGACATGATTGGTGGCGGATATTTCCAGTTTTTGGAAATATCCGTTTTTCATTCATAGGAAATTACGTCCTATGAATGAAAAAGCTCCGGGCGGGATGCGCACCTTGCGGAGATGAAGTTTGCTGTAAACAGCACCGCTCGGGCGCGAAAGAGTCGCAAGCGACTCTTTGTCCTACATGGAATCATAATGTCTGGCGAAACAGGGTGGCACCGCGTGAAAACGCCCCTGACTGGAAAAAAATTCCGGTCAGGGGCGTTTTTTAACAATAAAATTCGCGCAGAGTGTGAACTTTATTGTTTGATAACATGGTTTTGCAACAGGTGATTCGAGAATGGAGATTGGGATGAAAAGAATTTACAGAGTTTACAAAAAGACAGTCAGTATTGTAAATGAGACAGCAACCGGGATGTACCGGAATCTGGTGGCAAAGAAAAAAGGATTTTTGTTAGAGAGTTATGACAAGAATTATGACCGCTATACATTTTTCGGCGTAGAACCGGAAGAGATCATTTCCTCGAAGGGACAGTCAATGGTGATTACAAAAAAAGATGGTACCGAGGATGTCAGGGAGGGAAATCCGCTTACATTATTAAAAGAATATTATAACGAATTTGAAATTCGGAAGGACAATGAGGAACTGAATTTTTCGGGAGGTCTTGTGGGAAGTGTTGGTTATGACTTCGTGAGATACAGTGAGGTGCTGCCGGAAGAAAACCCGGATGAGATCGGGATTGAGACGGTTCAGCTTATGCTGATGAAAGAATTCATTGTGGTTGATCATGTGGCAGAAACACTGACCGCGGTGATCTTAGAATCCGATGATGAGACAGGAAAAGAAACGGCAGCGAAAAAAGCAGCAGAATTGATCAAAACTGCCATGCAGGAACAGAAAGAATCAGAAGTAAGACTGTTTCCGGATGGAGTGATCACGAAAAAGTCAGATACTTTAGAGGAATACAGTGAAAAGGTAAATAAGATCAAACAGTATATCCGCGACGGGCATATTTTCCAGACCGTGTTATCACAGCGCTGGACGATCGCGACGGGACAGGATGGATTTGATCTGTACTGCGAACTCCGTGAGCTAAACCCATCTCCATATCTTTATTATTTTAATTTTGGAGATTTTGAAGTGATTGGAAGTTCCCCGGAGATGCTGGTCAAACAACAGGGGAATAAGGTATTTACCTGCCCGATCGCCGGAACAAGACCAAGGGGAAAGACAAAGGAAGAAGATGACAGACTGCACAGGGAATTGCTTGCCGATGAAAAAAGAACGTGCCGAACATGTCATGTTAGTTGATCTGGCCCGCAATGATATGGGACGCATCTCAGAGTTTGGTACGGTAAAAGTTACAGACTTTATGAGCGTAAAAAATTATTCACATGTCATGCATATCGTCTCGATGGTCGAGGGACGCAAGAAAGGCAGTTTTCACCCGTTTGATCTGCTGGCATCCTTCCTCCCGGCAGGAACTTTGAGCGGAGCACCAAAGATCAGGGCGATGGAGATTATCGAAGAACTGGAGAGTGTGAGAAGAGGCCTTTACGGTGTGCAACCGGATATGTGGATTTTTCCGGCGATATGGATTTCTGTATCACGATCCGTACGATGATCAAAAAAGGAAAAACGTTTATTTACAGGCAGGAGCCGGAATCGTTGCAGATTCTGTTCCGGAAAATGAATACAAAGAATGTTGTAACAAGGTCATGGCTCTGGCAAAAACCCTTGTGGAGGAGGAAAACTTATGATATTGCTGATCGATAACTACGATTCATTTACATTTAATCTGTACCAATATATTGGAACTTTTACGCAGGATATAAAGGTTGTCCGCAATGATAAGATTACGATCGGGGAGATAAGAGAGTTACATCCGGATAAAATTGTTCTTTCCCCAGGACCGAAAAGTCCGAAGGAAGCAGGAATCTGTATGGATGTGGTAAAGGAATTTTACAGAGAGATTCCAATCCTTGGCATCTGCTTGGACATCAGTGTATCGGTGAGGCATTTGGGGGAACCGTGACATACGCAAAAGCATTGTTCCATGGAAAACAGTCAGAGATCACACATACCGGAACCGGAATTTTCGCAGGAATTACCTCACCGGTCAAGGTGGCAAGATATCACTCGCTGGCAGTGCAGATGGATGATCTGCCGGAATGTCTGACGGTTATGGCACAGACCAAAGACGGAGAGATCATGGCAATGCAGCATAAAGAATATCCGGTGATCGGTTTACAGTTTCATCCGGAATCTATCTATACAGAACATGGAAAACGAATGGTGGAAAATTTTATCAATGGAATCAATTAGGAGGTAGTTATGATACTCGATGTCATTGTAGAGGATAAAAAGAAGCGTCTGCCGGAACATAAAAAGAATATCAGTGAAATAAAAATGCGTGAACTGGCAGAGAAGTATGAAGGCAAAAACACGGTTTTTATCAGGCATTAAGTAAAAGTGGTATTTCCATTATCGGAGAATTTAAAAATGCTTCCCCAAGTCTTGGGAAAATTAAAAGTAAAATAAATTTATTGGACAGAATTGATGAATACAACGAATCGGTAGACGCAATTTCCTGCCTGACCGAGGAAGATCATTTTGATGGAAATGTGGACTATCTGAAAAAGATAAGGACGATCACGGAGCTCCCAATCTTAAGAAAAGATTTTATGATCGATCCTACCAGTTTATGAGGCAAAGGCGATTGGGGCAGATGCAGTACTTTTGATCGCAGCAATTTTAGATGATGCACAGATGAAAGATTTTTATCAGTTATCGAAAGAATTAGAGCTGGATGCACTGGTGGAAGTACACGATGAGAAAGAACTGGAGCGGGCAATGAAGATCGATGCAGATATCATTGGAGTCAACAACCGCAACCTCAAAGATTTTACAATCAGTCTCGATACGACGGTACAGCTTTCGAAACTGGTACCGGAAGACAAAGTTTTGGTTGCGGAGAGTGGTATCTTACAGGATGCGGACGTGGAACTTTTAAAGGAATGTGGTGTGGATGCATTCCTGATCGGCAGGGCACTGATGGAAGCGGAGCATCCGAAGGAGGTTGCAAAGAGGTGGAAAGCATAAAACAGAAAGTTCCACAGATCAAAATCTGTGGGATCACGCAGGATGAGGAAATACAATGGCTGAATGAAGCGGATGTTTCCTATGCAGGATTTGTTTTATATGAAAAAAGCTGCCGTTACATTCCAATCAGTAAAACACAAGAATTGTTTGGAAAATTAAATGACAGTATAAAAAAGGTAGCTGTTGCAGTAAACCCGGATGTGACGATGGTAAAACAAGTTATGGATGCGGGGTTTGATATTCTGCAGGTGCATGGCAATCTGACAGAGGAAGTCCTCGCAGTGACAGAGATCCCGGTCTGGCGGGCGGTCAATCTTACGGATGCGAATATATTTGAGAAACTAGTGAGGGAATATAGAGATTTATCCATAGATGAAAAAATCACGGCACTTCTCATGGATGCCAAAGAGTTTGGAAGCGGAAAAACCTTTGGATGGGATGCATATGAGAGAGACGAGGGCAAAGAAATGCTAAGGCAGTTACGACAGATACTTGAGAAAGAACAAATCCAGTTTGTACTTGCAGGAGGTCTTACCCCGGATAACGTCAGCCGGGGGATAGATATTTTTTCACCGGATATCGTGGATGTCAGTTCGGGTGTGGAAAAAGAACCTGGACAGGGAACCGGAAAAGACAGGGAAAAATACAGAAATTTGTGCGGAACATGCATTCTATTGTTTAGACGGCGAAAAATCAGAAATATAACAGTATTTCGTTATAGAAGTGATAAATAAAGCAAAAGAAGATATAAGTTAATTTTAAATTTAAGAAAGGAATACAAAAATTATGAACCAGAAAGCATATTACGGAGAATTTGGAGGACAGTATGTAGCGGAATCTCTGATGAATACATTAGAGGAATTAGACAAAGCATTTGAGGAGGCAATCCATGATCCGGAATTTATGGAGCAGTACCATTACTATTTAAAACAGTATGTGGGACGCGAGACACCTCTTTACTTTGCGGAACGTCTCAGTGAAAAGTATGGCACAAAGATTTATTTAAAACGTGAGGATTTAAACCATACCGGAGCACATAAGATCAATAATGTAATTGGTCAGATCCTCCTTGCAAAGCGTATGGGAAAAAAGAAGTTATTGCGGAGACCGGTGCCGGACAGCACGGCGTGGCAACTGCGACAGGTGCAGCTTTGTTTGACATGGAATGTACCGTTTACATGGGCGAGGAAGATATCAGGCGACAGGCACTGAATGTTATGAGAATGGAGATGTTAGGGGCAAAAGTCGTAAGTGTCCGTTCCGGCAGTAATACATTAAAGGATGCCACCAACGAGGCAATCCGTACCTGGGCAAAGACAGCGGAAGATACCTTTTATATCATCGGTTCTGCGGTAGGTCCATATCCTTATCCAAAGATGGTCAGGGAATTTCAGAGCGTGATCAGCAGAGAAGCAAAAAAACAGTTCTTAGAAGTGGAACACAAGCTGCCGGATGCCGTGATGGCATGCGTGGGCGGCGGCTCGAACTCCATTGGAATGTTTGCAGATTTTATAGAGGAACCTTCGGTAAAACTGATCGGCGTTGAGGCGGCCGGAAAGGGAATCGAGACAGGTGAGCATGCGTCGGCGATGGCACTTGGTGAGCCGGGAGTCTTACATGGTATGCGTTCCTATCTGCTGCAGGATGAAGATGGAAATGTAAAACTGGCACACTCTATTTCCGCAGGACTGGATTATCCGGGGGTCGGACCGGAGCACGCCTATCTCAGAGACAGCGGAAGAGCCACATATGTTTCCGTGACCGATACAGAGGCAATGGATGCGCTGATGGAACTCTGTAAATTAGAAGGAATCATTCCTGCGATTGAGAGCGCACATGCAGTAGCTTATGCGAGCAAATATGCGAAAGAACTTACCGAAAAACTTGGTGCAGCGGAAGCAAAGGATAAGACAATGATCATCTGTCTGTCAGGACGTGGAGATAAGGATGTCAATACGATTGCGGATTATCTGTCAGGAAAAGGCTACCTGAACTGATTCAGAAAAATAAATTAAAATAATATAAACATGATTTAATAAACGAAAAGAAGGGAAAGAACAGATATGAATCGTATTGAAGCAAAAATGAAAGCCTTACAGGAAAAAGGCGAAAAAGCATTTATCACTTATATTACAGCAGGACTTCCGGATCTTGAGGGAACAAAGAAACTGCTAAAGGCGCAGGAGGAGGCCGGACTTGACGTTGTGGAACTTGGGATCCCGTTTTCTGATCCTGTTGCAGATGGTCCGGTCATTCAGGATGCATCCTACAAAGCAATCTGTAACGGCATCAATTAAAAAAAGTATTTGTGACAGTAGAGGAGCTGAGAAAAGAAGGTTCAGAGCTTCCAATCGTCTTTATGATGTATTACAACACCATACTTCATTATGGGGTAGAGGCATTTGTGAAAAAATGTAACGAGGTCGGTGTGGATGGTCTTATTATCCCGGATCTGCCGCTTGAGGAACAGGAAGAAATCGCAAAATACTTAAATCAGGATGAAACAACTATTCTGATTCAGCTTGTTTCACCAGTTTCCGGTGACCGTATTCCAAAGATATTAGATGGTGCAAAAGGGTTTGTATACTGCGTATCTTCTATGGGTGTAACCGGGCAGGGAGCAGATTTCCACAAAGAAGTTTTAAGTTATCTGAAGAGCGTGAAGGCTGTCGCAAAGATTCCGGTCATGATGGGATTTGGTATCCGCACAGCGGAGGATGTAAAACCGATGAAAGATACGATCGACGGTGCAATCGTGGGAAGCCATTTCATCCGTCTGATGGAAGAAAATGATTACAGCACAAAAGTGGCAGCAGAGTATTGCAGTACATTTAAGAAAGAATTAAATTAACTTTAAATAAAAATAGGGAGGAAAATCATGAAAGAATACATAGCAAAAGCAGTAGATGGAAAAGATTTAACACAGGAAGAAGCAAAAAAAGCAATGGAGATCATGTTAAGCGGAGAGGCAACGCAGGCACAGATCGCAGCATTTTTAACGGCAATGCGCATGAAAGGAGAAACGTTAGAGGAACTCATCGGTCTGGCATCGGTGCTGCGCGATAAGGCGGAGACAATCACACCGAAATCTGAAAACTATGTGGATCTGGTCGGAACCGGTGGAGACTGTACCTATACATTCAATATTTCAACCACATCTGCGTTTGTGGTCGCAGCGGCAGGACTTCCGGTTGCAAAGCATGGCAACCGTTCCATCTCCTCAAAATCCGGTGCGGGTGATGTGTTAGAGGCACTTGGAGTCAACATTATGGCAGAACCGGCACTGGTACAGAAATGTGTTGATGAGACCGGAATAGGTTTTATGTTTGCACAGCTTTTCAATAAATCCATGAAATACGTTGGACAGGTGAGAAAAGAGCTGGGAATCCGTACGGTATTTAACATCTTAGGACCTCTTGCAAATCCGTCCCGTGCAAAAAATATGGTCGTTGGTGTATACAGTCCGGCATTGACGGAGAAAATAGCAAAAGCTATGGGCAGACTTGGCGTGGAGCGCGGATTTGTCATCAGTGGAAATGATAATATGGATGAATTTACGTTAAGCGGAACGACCACAGTATCAGAGATTGATGGGGAAAATGTAAAAACCTATGAGGTAACACCGGAGCAGTTTGGATTAAAGAGAGCTTCCTTAGAGGAATTGCGCGGTGGAGACGGTGCACAGAATGCCGAGATAACGAAAGCTATTTTAAGCGGAAAAGAAACAGGAGCAAAACGTGAGATTGTTCTTTTGAATGCCGGAGCAACTCTTTATATCGGAGGGGTTGCAGAATCCATAGAATCTGGTGTAAAATTAGCGGCAGAAACCATCGACTCCGGAAAAGCAATGAAAAAACTTGAGGAATTAGTCAGAGTTTCAAATTCATAGAAAAGCACGAAAAGTGCAGGAATGGAGAAAATAATGATACGATTTAACAGCGATTATACGGAAGGATGCCATCCGGCAATTTTAAGAAGACTCGAAGAGACAAACATGGAACAGACGGCGGGATATGGAGAGGATGAATATTGCAGGGAGGCGGCAGAACGGATAAAAGCTGTCTGCGAAGCACCGGATGCCAATGTACATTTTCTGGTTGGGGGAACACAGACCAATGTCACAGTGATCGCATCTGCATTAAGACCCTATCAGGGAGCCATCACGGCGACGACCGGACATATCAATGTGCACGAGACCGGAGCACTTGAGGCGTGCGGATATAAATGCCTGACGATCGATACGCCGGATGGAAAGCTGACGGCAGAGCAGGTTGAAAAATATACAAAAGCACATTTTGCAGATGAGAGTTTTGAACATATGGTACAGCCGAAACTCGTGTATATTTCCAATCCGACGGAACTTGGAACCATCTATAAAAAGGCAGAACTTGAGGCGTTATACCGGGTTTGCAGGGAAAACGATCTGTATCTGTTTTTAGACGGAGCGAGACTTGGATACGGACTTGCATGCCGGGAAAATGATCTGACGATGGCAGATATTGCTGCGAATACGGATGTTTTTTATATAGGAGGAACCAAGGTAGGTGCTTTGTTTGGTGAGGCAGTCGTGATCACCAATCCTGAACTGAAAAAAGATTTCCGTTATAGCATCAAGCAGCGTGGCGGTATGCTGGCAAAAGGAAGATTGTTAGGAATTCAGTTTCTGACTTTATTTGAGGAGAACCGTTATTTTGAAATATCAGCACATGCAGCACGACTTGCAGAAAAATTAAAAGATGAATTAACAAAAATGAACATTTCGTTCTATATCAATTCCCCGACAAACCAGCAGTTCCCGATTTTGTCGGATGATGTATTAGACAAGCTGCGGGAAAAATACAGCTTTGCATATCAGGCAAGGGTGGATGAAACACACAGTGCAGTGCGTTTCTGTACCTGCTGGGCAACAAAAGAAGAAAATGTTGAAGCACTTCTTACAGACATAAGAGCAATCATATAGAAATGGAGATTACCGGTATGTCGGCAAAGAAAAAAATATTATTACTTGCAACAGGGGGTACGATTGCTTCTAAAAAGTCTGAGAATGGATTAAAGCCACAGATCACACCGGAAGAACTGTTAGAGTATATTCCGCAGGTAAAAGAATTTTGTGAGGTATCTGCAATACAGCTTTTGAATCTCGACAGTTCTAATATGGAACCGGAACATTGGAAAAAAATTGTACATGCAATCCGGGAATATTATGACGCTTATGATGGATTTGTCATTGCACATGGCACGGATACAATGGCATATACAGCTGCTGCACTTTCTTATATGATCCAGAATTCAACAAAGCCGATCGTGATCACGGGAGCACAGAAACCGATCGACCTTGAAATTACGGATGCAAAATCAAATCTGATCGACAGTTTTTATATGCGGCAGATGAAAATCACAGGGCGTGCAGATTGTTTTCGATGGCAAAGTCATTGCGGGAACGCGTGCAAAAAAAGTAAGATCGAAAAGCTATAATGCTTTTTCAAGCATTGATTTTCCGTCACTGGCAGTGATTCAGGATGGCAATATCATGCGTTATCTGCCGATGCTCCCATATGAGGATGAAGTACGGTTCTATGAGGAACTTGACGAGAACATTTTCCTGATGAAACTGATCCCCGGTATCCGTCCGCGGGTGTTACAGAGTATTTTTGAAAATTATGACTGTATTATAGTGGAAAGTTTTGGTGTGGGCGGTATTCCAAAATCCATAGCGGATGAGTTTTACCGTCTGTGCAGACAGTACCCGGACAAACTGGTAGTCATGGCAACACAGGTGGCACACGAGGGTAGTGATATGACCGTATATGAGGTCGGGCACGATATGAAAAAGTACTGTCGTTTCTTAGAATCTTATGATATGACACTTGAATCGGTCATCGCAAAGACAATGTGGATGCTTGGAAATTTTGATCTGCACAGCATAGATGTGGAGGACATTTTCTACCGCAGCATTAATTATGATGTGATTTTTGGAAAAAACAGAAAATGTTAAAACAGATTGTAAACAAAAGTGAAATATGCAGTTGACAATAGGAAAGAATCGGACTAGACTGTAAAAAACAAATGCGGAAACATTTTTTCCGCAGAAAAGAGGAGAAAATGAAAATTTCAACAAAAACAATCGTTACCGTTGGGATGTTTACTGCAGTCCTCGCAGTTCTTTCCATTCTTCAGATTCCGATGCGACCGGTGTGCCGATCACCCTGCAGACTTTTGCAATGGCATTGTGCGGTTATGTGTTAGGATGGCAGTCTGGAGTGGCAGCAACATTACTTTATATTGTACTTGGAACTGTTGGTGTACCGATTTTTGCGGGAATGAGTGCAGGACCGGGAGTGCTGTTTGGCTATACCGGTGGATTTAATTTTTGGATTTATTTTTCTGACATTGTTATGTGGCATTTCTGTCCGCAGAAAAATCCGGCGGTAAAGATCATCCTTGGAGTAATCGGTCTTTTGATCTGTCATCTGCTTGGTGCTGTTCAGTATGCAGTTTTGGCGCATATTACTATTGGAGCATCTTTAGTGGCAGTGTCACTGCCTTATATTGTAAAAGATGTGATTTCAGTGGTTGGTGCTTATCTGGTTGCCATTGCTGTCCGTAAGGCGCTTTATGCAGGAAATATTTTACAGGATGCAAAGGCAGCTTAAAGGTGGCATATCTATGAAAAAAATTTCGTGTGCACCATATTTTGTGTACCGTCCTTTACCGGGGAGAGGGATACAGTGGCACCTTCTGTGACAATATGACACAGAAGGTGCGGGAACTGAAGGCAGACCAGGAAGAACCGCTCATGCTCGTGACAGACCCGGATATGATCTGTACGCGCTGTCCGAACCGGACACCGGATGATACCTGTGTGGATGATAAAAATCATGTAAAATCAAAAGATCTGGAGCTGTTAGAACTGTTCGGATTAAAAGAAAATCAGCTTTATTCTTACAGGGAACTGCTGCAGTGTGCAGAAAAAAAGCTTGATAAGGAAAACTTTTTAAAAAGCTGTGGACGATGCAGATGGTATCAGCAGGGATTGTGCAGTTATGAAGAATGGCTCGAAAATGCCAGAAAAATCTTAAATTTTCTTAAAGAATTTTAGAATCAGATCTGCAAACAGTATATTAGTATCAGTATAGAGACTTCAGCATAAGTATGCTGAAGTCTTTTGCTTAACAGGGTTCTTTCCTGGATAAACGGTATGAAAAATATGCCTGACAAGGGAAATCAATATTTTATTCCGTTTTCTTGTTAATATAATTCGTCTTATACTTTGAGTAAATGATCTTCTGGCTGTGGTAGAGTCCGAAATAACCGGAAAGCATGTAGCTGAAAGCAACTGCCAGTAAAAAGTATGGCATTCCGTCATAACCGAACAGCTCAAAACTGATCAAAAGAGAAGTGATCGGACAGTTAGTTACACCGCAGAATACAGCAGCCATGCCGACAGCGGTGCAGAGTGCAGGCGAAAAGCCGAGCAGGTTTCCGAACAGACATCCAAACGCTGCACCCGTGAAAAACGAAGGCACGATCTCGCCGCCTTTGTAGCCGGCGCCAAGCGTGGCAGCTGTAAAGATCATTTTCAGTAAAAATGCTTCCGGGCGCACGGTGCCGTCGATGCACTGTGCGATGATATTGACGCCTGTTCCGTTGTAATTCTGGTTACCGACAAGCAGTGTCAGCACGATCACGATACATCCACCAACGAAAACCTTTACATAAGGATTCTTGAAAAAAATGTTTATAAAGCGCTTCGGACTGGTGCAGCATCACGCAGAACAGGATACTGATACCGGCGCAGAGAATTGCCAGCACGGAGATGCGGACGGCGTTGCCGATTCCGAAAGAAGGAATCGAATCAATGAGAAAAAGTTCCTGCGAAATCCCAAAAGAAACGGCAATCCCATGCGCAACAAGGGAAGAGATTACGCATGGAACCAGTGCAGCGTAATACATGATGCCGACACTTACAACTTCCATGGAGAAAATAGCAGCAGCCATAGGTGTGCCAAACAATGCGGAGAAACAGGCACTCATGCCGCACATGATCATAATATGCTTGTCCTTGTCGTCAAAATGAAACAGTTTACCAATTCCGTTACCGATGCTTCCGCCAAGCTGCAAAGCAGCACCCTCACGGCCTGCAGATCCGCCAAACAAATGGGTGATCAGTGTGGAAATAAAGATCAGTGGTGCCATTTTTAGCGGCAGATTATCGTCGGAATGGATCGCAGAAATCACGAGATTGGTACCGGTGTCATGCTCGTCGTGAAGCAGACGGTAACAGCCGACGATCACAAGACCGCCAAAAGGAAGCAGAAAGATCAGCCATGGATGTTTGGTGCGGATCAGTGTGACTAACGTCATGCCAAAATAAAATAATGTTCCGGCGCCTCCGGCAACAACACCGGAGATAATTGCAAACAGAACCCATTTAATAGAAGTTTCAATGCGTTTTAAATTGTGTTTTATTTTATGTCTGATGATTTCTTTCATATCTGTAAACTCCATTTTCATAAACTTATAAGTTTAAATTTCTAACAAAATCTTAGCATTTTCCAGCTTTTTTTACAATATAAATCAGTAACAAGTGCAATGTGCACAAAAAACGGATGCAATATTTGGATAAAACATTGAAAATGTCAAAAGAGTCTTGCGCTTTTGCAAAGAGTGTCTTATAATTTAACCATCAAATGAAAACGTTACCGGTAGCATTACCGTAAACAATACCGGAAACGTTCCATAAGATACCATACACAATTTCAGGAGGGTAAAAAATATGAAAAGAAAAGTTTTATCAGTGATGTTAGCATCCGCTATGTTAGCAACCATGTTTGCAGGATGTGGTAACGGAAATGCGGGGAATACTTCCGGAACAGCAAATGCAGGAAACAAGACAGAGGAGGCTGCAAAGACAGAAGAGGCTGCAAAGACAACCGAGGCATCTGATGCAGAAAAGACTGCAGACAGTGCATCAGGAAGCGGTTCTGTATATTATCTGAACTTCAAACCGGAGCAGGATCAGGCATGGCAGGATTTAGCAGGTATCTATACAGAGCAGACGGGTGTGCCGGTAACAGTTATCACCGCAGCAGACGGTACATATGAGCAGACATTAAAATCTGAAATGGCAAAGAGCGAAGCTCCTACATTATTTCAGGTAAATGGACCGGTAGGACTTGCAAACTGGAAAGATTACTGCTATGACTTATCCGACAGCGAGATCTGCAAACAGCTTTCCAGTGAAGATTTTGCATTAAAGAATGACGCTGGTGAGGTTTCCGGTGTCGCATATGTGCTCGAGACATACGGTCTCATTTACAATAAGAAGATTTTAAATGATTACTGTACCATGGATAACGCAGTGATTTCTTCTCCGGATGAGATCAACAGCTTTGATAAATTAAAAGCAGTGGCAGATGATATTCAGGCGAGAAAAGATGAGATCAACAGCCAGTTCGGATACGATCTTCAGGGTGCATTTACATCTGCAGGTATGGATGGATCTTCTGACTGGAGATTTAAGACACATCTTGCAAATCTTCCAATTTACTATGAATACAAAGACAAAGGCATCACAAGCACAGATGCGATTGAGGGAACATACCTTGACAATTATAAACAAATCTGGGATTTATACATCACAGATTCTACTGTGAACCAGGTGTCCTCTCCAGCAAGACAGGTGATGAAGCTGAGTCAGAGTTCGGTATGGAAGAAGCAGTATTCTATCAGAATGGTACATGGGAGTACGGCAATCTGACAAACGAGGATAATGGATATTTAGTAACAGCAGATGATATGGCATGATGCCGATTTACATTGGTGCTCCTGGTGAAGAAAATCAGGGACTCTGCACAGGTTCCGAAAACTACTGGTGTGTAAACAAACAGGCTTCGGAGGAAGATATCCAGGCAACACTTGATTTCTTAAGCTGGGTAATTAATTCGGATGAAGGACGTGACTCCATGGCGCATGCAATGGGATTCACAACACCATTCTTAACATTTACCGGTGACTATGTAGCTGACAACGTATTCATTCAGGATGCAAACCAGTATATTGCAGATGGCAAGACTCCTGTTTCATGGAACTTCTCAACCATTCCTTCTGAGACATGGAAAGATGGCGTTGGCTCCGCATTACTTGAGTATGCACAGGGTACCGGTGACTGGGATGCAGTTGTAAGCGCATTCGTAGACGGCTGGGCAACTGAGTATGCAGCAGCAAACGGACAGTAAAATAATAATTTCTCTTTTAGAAAATAGTAAATTTGTGCGGTATCTGTGCCGATACCGCACAAACCATATATAACGGAAATTTTCTGAAAGAACTGTATTTAGAGATTGAACGGATTTATGAGAGGTTAAAGACTATGGAGAAATCAATAAAAAAATATTTTCCAATTTTTGCGCTCCCGACTTTAGTGGCATTTACCATAGGTTTTATAGTTCCTTTTCTTATGGGTATCTATTTATCATTTTGTGAATTTACCACAGTAACGGATGCGTCCTTTGTTGGACTGAAAAATTACCTGCGTGTATTTACCGATCCAACATTTGTACATGCGCTGTGGTATACCGCATTATTTACAGTGGTATCAGTGATTACAATCAATGTATTTGCATTTACCATAGCGATGCTTTTAACAAAGGGAATTTAGGGGAACAAATGTGTTCCGGACCGTATTTTTTATGCCAAACCTGATCGGAGGTATCGTTTTAGGATATATCTGGCAGATCCTTTTAAACGGAATTCTGGCAAACTTCGGAAAAACATTGACCTATTCTTCCTCATATGGTTTCTGGGGACTGATCGTTTTGATGAACTGGCAGCAGATCGGTTATATGATGATCATTTATATTGCGGGTATCCAGAACATTCCGGGTGAACTGATCGAGGCGGCAAAGATGGATGGTGCAAACAGCTGGCAGCTGTTAAAGAAAGTAACGATTCCGATGGTTATGCCATCCATCACGATCTGTACATTCCTGACACTGACGAACTCCTTTAAGCTGTTCGACCAGAACCTTGCATTGACAGCAGGAGAGCCGTCAAATAATTCACAGATGCTTGCGTTAAATATCTTTGATACATTTTATGGAAGAAATGGATGGGAAGGTGTCGGACAGGCGAAAGCGGTGATCTTCTTTATCATAGTGGCAGTTATCGCACTGGCACAGAACCGTCTGACCAGAAGTAAGGAGGTACAGCAGTAATGGCAAAACAGACAGACAATCAGGTAAGTGCAGTAAGGCGTGCAAAACACGGATGGATACTGACACTGTTTTTCAGCATTTTAGCTGTATTTTATCTGTATCCGATTTTTTTGGTGCTGATCAACTCGTTAAAGAAAAAAGGATTTATTATGAAAAGTCCTTTTGCACTTCCGGATGAGCGTTCTTTCTTCGGTATGACAAACTTTGTAAAGGGAATTGAGAAGACGAATTTCTTTGCAGCGTTCGGTAACTCGGTTATTATCACGGTAGGTTCCGTGGCAGTGATCATATTCTGCACATCCATGTGTGCATGGTTTATCACCAGAGTACATAATAAATTTACCATGGCACTTTACATGTTATGTCTTTTCTCCATGATCGTGCCGTTCCAGATGGTAATGTTCCCGTTATCTAAGCTGGCAAACATGATGCATTTGAGCAACCCGATCGGTATTATATTAGTATATCTGGGATTTGGAGCAGGGCTTGCGGTATTTATGTTCTGTGGATTTGTAAAGAGCATTCCGTTAGAGATCGAGGAGGCCGCCATGATCGATGGCTGTACACCGATCCAGACCTTCTTCCAGGTCGTATTCCCAATCATGAAACCGACGGTTATCACGGTTGCAATCTTACAGGCAATGTGGATCTGGAATGATTATCTGCTGCCGTATCTGGTACTTGACCTGAAAAAATATAAGACAATCCCGATTGTAATCCAGTATTTAAAAGGCGGTTACGGTGCGGTAGACTGGGGTACCATGATGGCGATGCTGGTACTCGCAATCATCCCGATCATCATTTTTATGGAATCTGTCAGAAATATATTATTGAAGGAGTAGTTGCAGGAGCGGTAAAAGGCTGATATCTTATTAAGAAATGTATATTTTTGTTGAAATTTGACAAAAATTCAAATTTCACGAAAAAATACGAAAAAATAGTAGACAGGAATGAAAAATATGGTTACGATAAAAGACATAGCCAGGGAATCAGGATATTCCGTCAGTACCGTGTCACGTGTGCTGAATCACAGAAATGATGTCAGTCCGGATGCAAAAAGAAAATCGAAAAGTAGTCGCAGCGTATAATTTGTGCCAAACAATAATGCGAAACATCTAAAACAGAGTAATTCCAAATCCATTGGTGTGCTGGTAAAAGGTATCCAAAATATGCTTTTTGCCAGCATCGTGGAAGAAATCCAGTGTATGATTGAAAATACAGACTATACGCTGATCGTATCCTATTTAGATGAGGATGCAGATGAGGTGGAGCAGGCAGTTCTCCTCTGCAGGGAGAGAAAGCCGCTTGGACTGCTCTTTTTAGGAGGTAATCCGGAGTATTTCAAAAAAGAATTTGCGCAGGTCGATGTGCCGTGTGTGCTTGTGACAAACCTTGCAGACCAGATGGATTTTCCAAACCTTTCTTCTGTTGCGACAGACGATATCGCCGCTGCAAAATGTGCAGTGGATGCGTTATTTGATGCAGGTCATACGAAGATTGGTATTTTAGGTGGAGATATTGAAAAATCGTACACCAGCCATCAGCGTTTTATCGGCTGTCAGCAGAGCTTTTTGGAACATGATACTGTGTTTGTGCCGGAAAAAAGCTACGAAAAAGCACGATTTTCCTATGACAGCGCATATCGCGGTATGAAACGGCTGATCGCCAGGTGTCCGGATATCACGGCTGTGTTTGCCATGTCGGATGTCATGGCGATCGGTGTGATCCGTGCACTGCGGGATTTAGAATACCGTGTGCCGGAGGATGTGTCAGTGATTGGATTTGACGGAACAGCTCTGGCAGAATACTATAATCCGAAACTTGCAACCATTAAACAGCAGTATCAGACACTTGCAACCAGAAGCGTGGAAATCCTGTTTGGGCAGATTGAGTTAAAGCGGAGTCAGATTCATGAGATCGTTCCGTTTGAACTGGCAAGTGGAGAAAGTATTCAAAAAATCAGGTAACACATACAGATAGTAGGAGGAACAAATATTATGAGGACCAGCGGTGTGCTGATGCACATATCTTCCCTGCCGTCTCCTTACGGGATCGGTACCATGGGAAAAGAAGCAAGAAAATTTGCAGATTTTTGAAAAGGGCAGGTCAGAAATACTGGCAGATCCTGCCAATCTGTCCGACCAGCTACGGAGATTCTCCGTATCAGTCTTTTTCCAGCTTTGCAGGTAATCCTTATTTTATTGATTTAGAATATCTTTGCAAAGAAAAATTACTGACAAAAAAAGAATGTGAATCATTTTCGTGGGGAACCAATCCGCGGTATGTGGATTATGGTCAGATGTATGCCTCACGTTATCCTTTGTTAAAGAAAGCATATGACCGGTTCCGGAAAAATGAGCCGGAAGATTTTGCAGTATTCTGCAAGGATGAAGCAGAGTGGCTGGATGAATATGCACTTTTTATGGCATTAAAAGATGCTAACGGCGGTGTTGCATGGTTTGAGTGGGAAAAAGACTTAAAAACCAGAAAAACGGAAGCCTTAAAAGAAGCGCGGGTTACCTATGCAGAAGATATTGCGTTTTATAAAATGTTACAGTATCTGTTCTTTAAACAGTGGTGGGATTTAAAAGCGTATGTCAATGATCTTGGCATTGAGATCATCGGTGACGTGCCGATCTATGTTGCCGGAGACAGTGCAGATGTATGGGCAGATCCGGGACAGTTCTATCTTGATAAAGAATTAAATCCGATTGATGTAGCAGGCTGCCGCCGGATGCATTCTCGGCAGACGGACAGCTCTGGGGCAATCCGTTATTCCGCTGGGATGCTATGAAAAAAGACGGTTACAGCTGGTGGACGAAGCGTGTAAAAGCGATGTCAAAATTATACGATATCGTCCGTATCGATCATTTCCGCGGTTTCGATTCTTACTATGCGATCCCGGCAAAAGATGATACGGCGAGAAATGGTGAGTGGAGAAAAGGTCCTGGCATGGATCTGTTCCGTACGATGGAGAAAAAACTCGGAAAGTTAAATATCATCGTGGAGGATCTTGGTTTCCTTACACCTTCCGTTTTAAAACTGGTAAAAGATTCCGGATTCCCGGGAATGAAGGTCATCCAGTTCGCATTTGATTCAAGAGAGGGCAGTGATTATCTGCCACACAACTATGAGAAACATTGTGTCGTATATACAGGAACACATGACAATGATACGTTGATGGGCTGGATGAAGACAGCACCGAAGGCAAGTGTTAAATTTGCGAAAGAGTACTTAAATCTCACGGAGGAAGAAGGTTTTAACTGGGGTATGATGCGCGCTGCATGGGCATCAGTCGGAGATATGGCGATCGTTCCGATGCAGGATCTGATCGGAATCGGTTCCGAGGGACGTATGAATACACCGTCCACACTCGGCGGTAACTGGGAGTGGAGAGCAACTTCAGACCAGATCACCGGAAAACTTGCAAAACGTCTCTATAAATATATGGAGATGTATGGACGTTTAAACAAAGATCAGGAAGAGGAAGAAGAAACCGAAGCGGAGGAGAAGAAAGTATCCGCAGAGGAAAAATAACAGACCGCATACAGGTCTGATGGCATGAAAAACAGAAGTTTAGAGGGGGGATTCTGACCGGTCACAGGTTAGAATCCTCCTTTTTATATTATGGGTTCCTTTTTGTCGGAAAATGTTTTAAAATAACAAATAATCGAAAGCTTATATGGGGGGATACATGCTATATTTTATTGTCAATGAAAAGTCAAAAAGTGGGAACGCAAAGCAGATCTGGAAAGAGATCGAGGAAGTGCTTAAGGTGAGAAACGTTTCCTATCAGGCATTTGTATCGGAGTACCGTGGACATGCCGGTAAACTCGCTGCAGAGATCTGTGCCATGGATGACAATGATATCTGCCTGGTCGCAGTCGGTGGGGATGGAACGGCAAATGAGGTGATCAATGGGATCACGGATTTGAAAAGGTACGTTTCGGCGTGATCCCGACCGGTTCCGGCAATGATCTTGCCAGAGGATTGTCACTCTCGAAGGATCCGAAAAACGGTGCCATACATATTTTAAATGCGATGAAAAATCGCGTGAGGATACCTGGTGTATGGATTTGGGAGAGGTGAACTTTGGGGAGGAAAAAAGACTGTTTGCCATCAGCGCGGGGATTGGACTGGATGCGTTAGTCTGTAAAAAAGCATTAAAATCAACGATCAAAGATATCCTGAATAAAATCCGGCTTGGAAAACTGACGTATCTGGTACTGACCGTGCAGTCATTATTTACGATGCAGACCGCGGATGCAGAGATCTTTTTTGACCGGGAGGAAGGTTTACAGAAAAAAGAATGATCTTTACGGCTGCGATGAATTTTAAAGCTGAGGGAGGCGGTGTGCCGATGGCTCCGGCAGCATCCGCCTGTGACGGGAAATTATCATTCTGTGAAGCAGCGGGGATCCCGAAGTGGAGAACATTTCTGTGTCTGCCGTTTTTAGTGGCGGCAAGCATACATCTATCCATGGATTTCTGTGACGGATGCCAAAGACTGTACGATCCGTTTAAGCCGTCCGATGGTTGTCCATGCAGACGGGGAGTACTGTGGGGAAGTGACGGAAGTTCATTTCCACTGTCTGCCGGGAAAACTTTGCGTGTTAAAATAATGAAATTGCGGACACTGCCGTCATAAACAGGCGTTCTTCTTCATAAAATGTTACAACATATGGAGGAGAATATCTGATGGAACATTTCAGTGATAACAGGGAATTTGACTTATACCGGGATATCAATACCCGTACCAATGGAGAGATCTACATAGGAGTTGTGGGGCCGGTGCGAACCGGAAAGTCCACATTTATTAAACGGTTTATGGATCTTATGGTGCTTCCGTTTATGGAGGATGAGCATGCGCGGGAGCGCACTATAGACGAGTTGCCACAATCCGCGGCTGGGAAAACGATCATGACAACGGAACCGAAATTTATCCCGCAGGAGGCGGCAGAGATCATTTTGCCGGAACTGCCGGGGAGCAGTGCCGGCATGCCACAGCCGGCACTTCGCAGTCTGTACTGCCGAGGACTGCAATACAGGGATCTGCCGCACAGCCGAAGATAAAGGTGCGTCTGATCGATTGTGTCGGGTTTATGGTGGAGGGAGCATCCGGTCATATGGAAGGAAATGAAAGCCGCATGGTAAAAACACCATGGTCGGAGCAGGAAATTCCATTTACGACAGCTGCGTCGATCGGTACTCAGAAAGTGATCCGGGATCATGCAACGATCGGAATCGTTGTGACGACCGATGGCACGATCGGGGAACTGCCGCGAAATGCATATGTAAAAGCGGAAGAACAGACGGTGGAGGAACTGAATGCGATCGCAAAACCATATGTCATTCTGTTAAATTCACAAAAACCGTACAGTGATGAGACGATGGAACTTGCAGCCGAACTGAAAGAAAAATATCAGACTGCCGTTTTGCCGGTCAACTGTGAGCAGCTGCGGAAAGATGATATTGTCCGCATTTTAGAGAATATCCTCTGTGAATTTCCAGTGACGCGTGTCGAATTTTTTATTCCAAAATGGACGGAAATGCTAAAGCCGGAGCATCCGATGAAAGCGGAAATCATTAAAACTGCATCCGGGATTTTAGACAGTATGCATAAAACGGGAGATGTAAGAGCACTTTCCTTTACACCGGAGCAGTATGTTTCGCAGATCAAGATCGACGAGACGGATCTTGCGACCGGGCGCGTGGTGGTGCGGATGGATTTAGACGATAAATATTATTATGAAAATATAAGTGAACTGACTGGTGTGCCGATCGCAGGTGAATATGAGCTGATCTCCATGATAAAAGAGATGGCAGGGCAGAAAGAGGCTTATGAAAAAGTGTCAGATGCTTTTGAAGCGGTTCAGGTAAAAGGTTATGGCGTTGTGAGTCCGGGACTTTCCGATATCAAAATGGAAGAGCCGGTGCTGATCCGGCATGGCAATAAATTTGGCGTCAAAATGAAAGCGGTATCGCCGTCGATCCATATGATCCGTGCAAATATTGAGACCGAGATCGCTCCAATTGTCGGCAGCGAGGAGCAGGCAAATGATCTGATCTCTTACATCAAACAGGGACAGCAGAGCGAAGAGGGTGCATGGGAAACAAATATTTTCGGCAAATCGGTTGGAGAACTGATGGAGGATGGAATCCGTAACAAGATCGCAATGATGGATGATGAATGTCAGATGAAATTGCAGGATACAATGCAGAAATTGTAAATGATAATACTGGTGGTATGGTATGCATTATCATTTGATGCGGTAGTATTGCGAAAACAAACGTAAAATCAAAAATAAGTAACCTTAAAAAAGAAAAAGAGAAAAACAGATGAAAAAATTTTATTCAGGGAATGTATCAGAAAAAGAATTTTGGGGTAAGGCTGACTGCTGTGATCCTGTCCGTAATTGTGATGGGATTTGCACTGTCGTTGCTGGTGCTTGTGGATCTTGGAACAGATCCCTGTACCAGCATGAATCTTGCTATTTCGGAAAAAATTGGAATGGGAATCGGAAACTGGCAGGCACTGCTCAATACGATCATATTTGTCTTTGTCATTTTGCTTGGCAGGGAAAATATCGGATTTGGAACACTTGCCAATATGTTTTTAGTTGGATATTCACTGCAGTTTTTTCCTGGGTATGGGATAAGATCTTACCGGCAGGACTGTTTGATTCGATGGCAGTGCGTATTCTGGTGCTGATTCCGGCACTGGCGATATTTGTTGTATCAGCAGCTGTATATATGGATGTGAAATTAGGAACAGCACCTTATGACGCGATTGCATTTATCATTGCAAAATGGATGCCGAAGGTACCGTTCCGTCTGATCCGTATGGCATTTGATTTTACCGTTATTGTGATCGCATTTTTATTCGGTGGCAAGATCGGAATCGTAACGATCCTGATGGGATTTACGCTCGGACCGGTGATCGGTGCTGTCGGTGAGAAAATCGGTCGTTTTATCGAGTGCGACTAAAGAATCAGATTTATCATCATCTGATGATTTTTGCGGGAGATGCTGGTATTTCCCGCTTTTTTGAAATTCGTTGTAGGCATCCTGATAAGCAGCGACAATGTATTCTTTCATGGGATCTTTGTCGCTTACCATCGACATGGTGTCCGAAAATACTTTGGCAGCTTCTTCCTTGCTTTTGCAGTGTTCTAACTGCTGTTCGAGAGAGTCGCGCATCGCCTGGATTCTGGCTGCCTGCATATAGAGCTGGGGATCTACTGCCTGAAGAAAACGCATTTCTTCTTCGGTCAGTTTTTTCCCACTTTTTAATTTTGCCTGGATTCTGGCTAATTCTGCCTGCTTTTCTTCTTCGGTCATACCGCAGGCGGGGCTTAAAAGCTCGGAGATGTTCTGCGTCAGGTCAAAGGCATCCATGCCGGAAAAACTGACTGCATTTAAAGTATCATCACCGGAAGAAAGACCGATGGAAGATTTGGATAAACGGTCTGTAATCTGATCGACCACATTCCTTTTGCCGGAAGATGGGTTTAAAATCTTTTTTAAACCGGAAAGATTGAACTGAGTCATAAAATTCTCCATTCCTGCACTGTGTTTCCGTGCATATGAAAAGTATAGCCTGTGATGTATTCTTACAAAATATATCGGGGAAAATCAGCTTTTGTTTAGGATGGAGATTGGATTTTATGATTTCTTCTGTTATAATCGAAAATGACAGTGTTGTAAAGAATTTTCAATTATGAAAAAATGAAGTAAGGAAGCATCAGCTGTTTTTGAAAGACAAGAAGGGAGAAGTTCCGGAAAAGCCGGAATTGACAGAATATAGGACAAGGAGAAGAATGGAGGATGATTATGAATCCGGCATACGAAAAATTATTAAAATGCTATGACAGCTATAAAGCAAAGATTGATTTTACTCCTAAGGTGGCATTGATTTTAGGCTCTGGTCTTGGCGACTATGCGGATGATATCCGCGTGGTGGATACGTTAGATTACCATGACATTGAAGGATTTCCAGTGTCGACGGTTCCGGGACATAAGGGCAGATTTATCTTCGGATATGTGGATGATGTCCCGGTCGTGTGCATGCAGGGGCGTGTGCATTATTATGAGGGATATGAGATGAGCGATGTTGTTTTGCCGACGAGGCTGATGAAAATGATGGGCGCAGAAGTTCTGTTTCTCGCCAATGCAGCAGGTGGCATCCAGCTTGCATGCATGCCGGGGATTTCATGCTGATCAAAGACCAGATTGCAAGTTTTGTGCCATCACCGCTCCGTGGAGCCAACATTGAGGAACTTGGTGTGCGTTTCCCGGATATGAGCCAGATCTATGACTTAGATCTGCAGGATATTGTAAAACGTGCAGCATCAGCACTTGAGATCCGCATCAAAGAGGGCACTTACATCCAACTCTCCGGACCGCAGTTTGAGACACCGCATGAAGTCGCCATGTGCCGCACTTTAGGTGCTGACGCCGTCGGCATGAGTACTGCCTGTGAGGCGATCGCTGCAAAACACATGGGAATGAAAGTGCTTGGAATCTCCTGTATCTCCAACCTTGCGAGCGGCATCTCATCAATTCCGCTCTCACACGCAGAAGTTCAGGAGACGGCTGACGCCGTTGCTCCGAAATTTAAGGCGCTCGTAACTGAAACGATCAAAGCGATCGGAGCACAGCAGAATTAAAGTTACTACAACTCAGTAGATCAAAAACGGCGGTCACACTTTTTGATCCACTGAACGAAAAACACAAAAAGAAAAGAGGAAAAACAATGAACATACGTTTCTACAACGCAAAAATATTAGTTCTGGCAGAAAACCACAAATTCCAGATCACCGAAGGCGAACTCTGGGTAAAAGGAAAAGAAATCTGCTACATCGGGGACGGTAAGACAGGCGTGGATGCTGTCTGCAAAAACGGTGAAGTTTTGGTATGGGAGCGCGAGATTGACGCAAAAGGCAACCTTTTAATGCCGGGATTTAAAGATGCGCACACCCACACGGCAATGACATTTTTGCGTTCCTATGCGGACGACCTTCCACTGCAGGACTGGCTGAACAAACAGGTATTCCCAAAAGAAGGACAGCTTACCGAAGATGATGTATACTGGCTTAACATCCTTGGAATTATGGAATATTTAACCAGCGGTATTACGTCCAACTTTGATATGTACTTCTTCCCGCCGGTCGATGCAAAGGCATCGGTAGATACCGGATTCCGTACCGTTCAGACCAGCGGATTGAACAACTTTGGCGGCACGGTAGAGTTGATGGAGGAAAATTATCACATTGTCAATGAGATGAGCGACCTGACAAGCTTTATCGTGGGATTTCATGCAGAATACACGACATCAAAAGAACTGATGGAGGGCGTGGCAAAACTGGCACAGAAATTAAAATCCCCGGTATGGCTGCACAATTCCGAAACAAAACTGGAAGTGGCAGAGTGCAAAGAGCGCTGGGGCATGACACCGACACAGCTTACGGATGCACTTGGTATGTACGAGTACGGCGGCGGCGGTTACCACTGTGTATGGTTTGAGGATGCTGATTTTGAAATTTACAAGAAGAAAAAACTGACAGCAGTGACAAACCCGGCTTCCAACTTAAAACTTGCTTCCGGTATCTGTCCGACCAAACGTTTTGTGGATGAGGGAATCTCCATGGCGATCGGAACCGATGGCCCGGCAAGCAACAACTGCTTGGATATGTTCCGTGAGATGTTTTTGACTTCTGCACTTGCAAAGGTGCGTGAAATGGATGCGGAGTGCGTCAGCGCCGATGAGATCTTATATATGGCAACCACAGGCGGTGCACATGCCATGCAGTTATTTGACTGTGACAGTCTTGCGGTTGGCAAAAAAGCAGACCTTGTCATGATCGATCTGAACCAGCCGAACATGCAGCCGGAAAATAATATCGTGAAAAATCTTGTATACAGCGGAAGCAAGCAGAATGTAAAACTGACTATGGTAAATGGAAAAGTTTTATATGAAGACCAGAAATTTGACATCGGATTTGATCCGGCAGATATTTACCGCCGTGCAAATGAGATCATCCGCCGTATGAAATAACAGAAGGAGAATTATGCAGGTAATATTTATACATCACAGCTGTTTTCTGGTGGAAGTGGATGAGAAGGTGCTGATCTTTGACTGGTTTGCAGGAGACCGCATCAAAGGATACACATTTTGCGGTGTGATTCCGGAATACGAGCCGGACACACCAGTCTATGTGTTTGCAAGTCATAAACATCAGGATCATTTTGATATGGATGTGCTGCACTGGGCAGAAAAATATAAAAATATCCACTATATACTTTCAAAAGACTGTAAAATGAGCCGCATTTTTTTACAGAAACATGGATTCCCGGATGATATCAGAGAGAAGATCACTTATGTTTCGGCAGGCGAAAAATATCAGGTGGATGATGTGAAGATCGAGACACTGCGGTCAACGGATGCAGGTGTTGCATTTTATGTGGAAACACGAGGGGCAACTTTTTTCCATGCAGGAGATTTGAATGACTGGACATGGGAAGGGGCGGGAGATCTGATCAACGGCAGGATGCGCAGGGAATACCGGACACAGATCAAAAAACTGGCGGGAAAACCAATCAATCTTGCATTTGTTCCGATGGATCCGCGACAGGGCGCAGATCAGGAACTCGGAATGGATTATTTTTTGGAGACCACATCCGCGGAATATGTGTTCCCGATGCATATGTGGCAGGATTATTCCCACATCCCGGTTTATAAGAATAAAATATGGAATCCGGGGATGGCGGAGCGTGTGGTGGAAATCACACATGAAAATCAGGTTTTCCTGATTGAGGAAAAGTAGTGTTAACGCTTGACTCATAGGAAAAAGTGCGTTATACTGAATAAGTTATAGAAGATAGAAAGGCAGGGGTATGTATGGCAGTATTTGGATGGTTTGTACATTATGTGTTAATAATGGTAATTCTTGCAGCTGTTGCAGTTGCTGGAGTATTTGCCGGCAGAAAATGGGCAGAGAAAAGCAAAGCGAAAAAAGACACTGCAGCTTCCGGAAATGCCGGAAAAGAATAATGCCGTCGTGACCCTGCAAAAAGACAGGGCATGAAATAATTTATACAACGTTGGAGGAACTTGTCGTGAAGAAGTTTTATGGAGAAAATGAATTGCGCAGAATGTATCTTGGGTTTTTTGAAAGCAAGGGACATCTTGCGATGAAGAGTTTTTCATTGGTACCACACAATGATAACAGTTTACTATTGATCAATGCAGGTATGGCACCGCTTAAGCCATATTTCACAGGTCAGGAAATACCGCCGAGAAGAAGGGTAACCACATGCCAGAAGTGTATCCGTACCGGTGATATTGAGAATGTCGGTAAGACAGCACGTCACCTGACATTTTTTGAGATGCTTGGCAATTTCTCATTTGGTGATTACTTTAAACATGAAGCAATCCACTGGTCATGGGAGTTTTTGACACAGGTTCTCGGCCTTGAGGAGGACAGACTGTATCCGTCTATTTATGGGGAAGATGATGAGGCATTCGAGATCTGGAACAAAGAAGTAGGTGTTCCGGCAGAGAGGATCACAAGATTTTACCGTGATCCGGAGACCGGAGAATGTGATAACTTCTGGGAGCATGGCGCTGGTCCTTGCGGTCCTTGTTCAGAGATCTATTATGACCGTGGAGAGAAATATGGCTGCGGCAGACCAGACTGTAAAGTAGGCTGTGACTGTGACCGTTTCATGGAGGTATGGAACAACGTATTTACCCAGTTCGAGGGTGACGGTAAGGGCGGTTACACAGAGCTTGCGCAGAAAAACATTGATACCGGTATGGGATTAGAGCGTCTGGCTGTTGTGATGCAGGATGTAGATTCCGTATTTGATATTGATACCATGAAAGCGATCCGCGACAAGGTATGTGAGATGTCCGGCAAAAAGTATCAGGTAGATGCATTAGATGATGTGTCCATCCGTCTGATTACCGATCATATCCGTTCTGCAACGTTTATGATCTCAGATGGTATCATGCCTTCAAATGAGGGACGCGGCTATGTACTCCGCCGTATCATCCGCCGCGCGGCAAGACACGGAAGAATGCTCGGTATTGACGGTATCTTCATGGCGAAACTGGCTGCTACCGTAATCAATGAGAGCAAGGATGGTTATCCGGAACTTGAAGAGAAAAAAGATTTATCTTTAAAGTATTATCCCAGGAAGAAGAAAAATTTGGAAAAACGATCGATCAGGGACTTTCCATCCTTTCTGATATGGAAAAACAGATGGAAGCAGACGGCGTAAAGGTTCTTTCCGGTGAGAATGCATTTAAACTTTATGATACTTATGGATTCCCGATGGATCTGACACAGGAGATCCTCGAAGAAAAAGGATTTTCTGTCGATGAAGAGGGATTCAAAAAGGCGATGGAAGTACAGCGTACCACAGCGAGAAAAGCCCGCAAAGTGACAAACTACATGGGCGCTGATGAGACAGTATATGAGTCTGTCGATCCTTCTGTTACCACAGAGTTTGTAGGCTATGATTCCTTAAACTGCAAGTCAAAAATTACCGTACTTACCACAGAGACGGAGATCGTTGAGGCATTATCTGATGGAGAGGTTGGAACCGTGATCGTAGAACAGACTCCATTCTATGCTACCATGGGTGGACAGCAGGGAGATAAGGGTATCATCCGCACTGCAACCGGAGAATTCCAGGTAGAGGATACGATCAAATTACTTGGCGGAAAAGTAGGACATGTCGGAAAGATGATCTCCGGTATGATGAAAACAGGAGATGAGGCAGATCTTTCGGTAGATGCAGCACTCCGTGCAAAGATCTGTAAGAACCATTCCGCAACACATTTACTGCAGAAAGCATTGCGTGAAGTATTAGGAACCACGTAGAGCAGGCAGGTTCCTATCAGGATGGCGAGCGTACCCGTTTCGATTTCAGTCATTTTGCAGCCATGACACCGGAGGAACTTGAAAAAGTAGAAAAAGATCGTCTCTACATCGATCAGACACTT
>ENA-OQJH01000241-OQJH01000241.1-human-gut-metagenome-genome-assembly--contig:-NODE-241-length-32461-cov-7.786293_pt1 | contig 32461 bp, 37 predicted proteins | sample MGYA00242597_ERZ504763 | MGnify/ENA primary metagenome ERZ504763 (study PRJEB26092, sample SAMD00036359) | human gut metagenome | host: Homo sapiens | study: EMG produced TPA metagenomics assembly of...
TTGTATGGATCATCTTCGATAAAGCCCAGTTCTTTTCTCCACAGTGTCTCTTTTCCCAGCATCTGCAAAAATTTCGCCAGCTGATTAAACTTTACGATTAAGCTATCGTGGCAGCTTGTCCGACTGGCATCATGCTCCATCTTCTCTTCCCGACTGCAAAGAATCCAATTGGACCTGAACTGCGCATATCGATTCGCCTGCTTTACCAGTTCTTCATATAGTTCTAAAGCATCTTCATCTGTACCAATTTCTTCAAGCATCTGAGTATGGAGTTCTACCATCTTTTCCAGGGGGATACTCAGCTCCATTTTCTCATAGTCCTGTAAACTACCTAATTCTTTTCTCGTAATCATCTTCTTCCCTGCTTTCTTAAACTGTACCAGCATCTCCTCTGTGCTTTCCGGGCAATCCTCATCAAACGCAATTGGCATTGCCTCTGCTTTCCTTATCATATTCTTTTCTTCATCTGTAAGTGGATGCGGAGCTTTCAGCTGCTTCCAGAGACTCAGCCAGAGATTACAAGGAGCTTAAAAAACTGGAACGGATCCTTTCTCAAGCCAATTCTGTCTCATTCATTTATGGCTCACTTTATCAAGGAAATGGCGAGGAATTGACTGAAAACCGCAGAGATTTAGGCTCTGACATTGTAGATAATCTGACCGGCATCAAAGAAAAACTGCCTGGTATCATCGAAAGTATCCAGAAAACTGTACCTATAGAATCAAGTCTGAGTGATGAATATTTTTCACCTGCTGATTATGAAACAAAAGCCCTTATTCAAAAAATCCGTGATGCATTCCCAGATTATTTTTCAAAAGAACTCAATCTCTCTACTCTATCCGATTACCAGGCACTCCGCATTTTAGAAGATTTCAGTAAAGTTAATCTTCTGGATCTGGAAATTCAGAAAGAGCAAACCAAAGAAAAGGAACAACGACAAAGAGTTGGCAACAAGAAGAGGTTAAACGCCAAACCACTTATAACCGGTAGAATAAATTTCACAATGATATGAAGAAGAGAGCAACCATTTTTCTGACTGCTCTCTTCTATTGCCACCCTTTTTCCTATAATTCCCACCTAATACTCCAATGCGCTTTTTAACCAATTATTTCCTAATAAATTTTTGAAATTTTGTCCATAACATTTTTTCAAAAATTTCAAATATATTATTTCATAATCATTCGAGTATATTACCGCAATGATAAATTCAAGGAGGTATTAAGAATGAAACGTATTAAAGCAGCCTGCATCTGCCAGACCCTGCATTTTCAGCTGAAAGAGGATGTTGCCCATGATTATGCTGTACAATTAGTCCATGAAGAATTTAATCATTACAAAAAATCTCTTGAAAAGCGACAGACAAAGTATAAAATCATTGCCACAGAAGATCAGCCTGACGGATCTATCATTGTAAAAATCATCAAACAGTATAACACCAGCCTGTTGGTGATTATCTGGACTAATTAGAGAAGCGCATCAGACAATTGCTATCCGATGCGCTTTTTTCAATGCCTTATACCAAACTCTTATTTACTGCTTCTTCTTTTTCTTTGCTTTTTCTCTTTTATTCCGCTTTTGCATCCATCTGCCGCAGGCTGTGGATCAGCTCCTCACAGATCTCCAGCTCGCTCTTTCCGTCCGTCTCGATGATAATGTCGGCTGCGGCCTCATATTTCTCACGGCGCTTGCTCATCAGATCTGCGATAAACGGAACGGTTTTGTTGTTCTCGATCAGCGGTCTGTCGTGGCTGTCTTTGACACGGTCTAAAATCGTCTCCGGCTTTGCAGTCAGAAGAACAACGCGGCCGTTCTTTTTCATCTCCGCAACGTTGCACTCACGCATCGGAGTTCCGCCGCCGCACGAAATGACAACGTTTGTTCTCGACTGCATTTCAATCAGAAGATTCGTCTCGCAGTCACGGAAATACTGTTCGCCGTAAGTCTCAAAAATATCGGAGATGCTCATACCGGCACGCTCTGCGATGATCTGATCCATCTCGATGATATCCATGGCAAACACGGTTTTGAGATAATCGGAAATGGTGCTCTTTCCGGCTCCCATGAAGCCAATCAGTACAATATTATAATTGAACAGCTTTCTTGCCTGAATCTTTTTACTGTTTCTTGTGATGCTCTCGAAAACATCCGCCACTTCGTTTTTATGGCGTTTTTCCTGCATCCGGCGTTCCAGCCATTCCTTCTGTTTTGCTTCCTGCTCCGGCTGGAGAATCGGCACGTTATTTGCTTCTTTATATACCATAATGTCCTCGACAATACGGTTTCTCATAAGCAGCGCATCCAGAATAATCTCATCGCACTGTCCAAGGCTCTCTCGTAATACTTCCAACTGATTCATGATATTTATCCTTTCCAGACTTGTGTGTACTTGTTCGCACAGCCCTCTTCCGGTATTTTTGTCGTATTTTTTGACATTTTCTGTTATTATAGCAGTTGTCCTCCGGAATCACAACAAAAATTTGCACAAAGGTGCGAAAAGCCCATGGAATCTTTTCAGAAATCCATGGGTTTTGGTATATTTTTATTTAAGATCGTCTTTCGAATCCGCATGATACCTGTTCTCCCAGGCATCTTCTGTGGATAACTTCTCATCAGAGTTCAGAAAACTCAGCTCTGCCCCCCCCGATTTCAGATTTTTTTTTCAGCTTTTCAATCTGAATCGAAGTCTGTTTTTCTTCGGATATGGTGTTCAGCTCCTCGCAGATGGCATCTTTGATATCGAGCAGACACTCGAGCATCAGCGGGCTGAAGGCACCGCACTCGCCGTTCAGGATCATCTCGATGGCTTTCTCGTGCGTGTATGCCGATTTGTAGACACGCTCGCTTGTCAGCGCATCGTAAACATCGGCAATTGATACAACCTGGGCTGCAATCGGGATCTCCTCACCTTTTAAGCCGTCCGGGTAACCCTTTCCGTCGTACCGCTCATGATGCCAGCGACAGATCTGGTACGCAATCTGTACCAGCTTCTCGTCCTGATACAGTTCCAGGCTCTTCAGCATGGACGCTCCGATCAGGGTATGTTTCTTCATCTCCTCGAACTCTTCTTTCGTCAGCCTTCCCGGCTTATTTAAAATGTTCTCGTCAATGCCCATCTTTCCGATATCGTGCAGCGCGGATGCCGTTGTGATCATCAGCTGATCGGACCAGCTTAAGTGGTAGCGGTCTGTCTTCTGTACCAGACGCTCGAGGAGCATACTGGTCAGAACGTTGATGTGGTGGACATGAAGTCCGCTCTCGCCATTCCGGAATTCCATGATATGACTCAGGATACTGATCATCATCTGATTGTTTTTCTCTTTTTCGTAAATCTGCTCGGTGACGAGCGTCACGAGACGGCGCTGTTTTGCATATAATTTGATCGTATTGAAGACACGCTGGTAAACAACTTTTGCATCAAACGGACGACTGATATAATCGGATACGCCCTGCTCATACGCACGGCGCACAAATGTGGTGGAATCCTCGCTCGATATCATGATGACCGGAACCTCTTCGATCCAGTGGTTGCGGTTCATGTAGTCAAGCACTCCGAAACCGTCCATGCCCGGCATGACGATATCCAGAAGGATCAGCGCAAGGCCTGTTCCGTATTCTTCCAGCAGACGCAGGCACTCTTCGCCGGTGGAAGCCTCGATGATATCGTATTCATCCTGCAGAATCTCCGAGAGGATGATACGGTTCATCTCGGAATCATCCACGATCAGGATGCGCTGTTTTTCTCTGCGGTTTTCCTGACGGACAACATCGTCCTGACAACCCAGGATCTGGTCTTTCTCGGTGACAACCATGTTTTTCCGTTGTTTTGCAAGATACATCAGCTGGTCGGCACGCATCGCAGCTTCGCCGATCGTCTCATCTCTTGTCAGAACACCTCCTACGCTGACGGAAAGACGCATCTTCGAGTAGCCCGGCACCTGTGCCTCATGGATCTGTGACTGAATCTGTTTTAATTTCTGTACAAAGTTTTCCTCATCCATCTCCGGCAGAACCAGCAGAAATTCGTCTCCTCCTAAGCGGATCAGACGGTCGGTACGTCGGGTGCAGCGCTTGACGGTCTTTACAATGGTGTCAAGCGCCATATCTCCGGCATTGTGGCCGTATGTATCGTTGTATAATTTGAAATCATCGAGATCGATCATGGCTACGCCGCAGCAAAAGCTGGCGTCCCGGATCTGGTCTTCGAAGTAGCGGCGGTTGAATACTCCGGTCAGCGCGTCACGATACAGCTCTTCGCTGTAGCTGTTCAGCTTGCTTACCAGATTCTGGCGTCCTTCGGAGTCCATCAGTGTTTCATCGTCGAGACGGTTGATCATCTCGATCACGCATGGTTCTCCTTCGATCTCCACGTATCTTGCAATGACCTGATACACATTCGACGCAATGCATTCCAGTTTTGATTTCTGCGATTTCTCCCGCAGGGCTTTTTCGGAAATACAGTTAAGGCACGGCATCGCTTTGTTCCATACTGCGTAGCATTCACACAGCTTGCCATTCTCTTCATCGATAATAAAATCTCCGATCTCATCCGGACGGAGAACCCGCACATACATGAAAATATTCTTCAGATGTTCCACCAGACGTTCTGCCTGTTTCTGTGTCATCTGAACATCCTTAGAAGGCTCTTTCTTATTTATTTTTTCACATTCCGGCAATTCGGTCTGATTCATCTGTTTCCCTCTCTTCTCCCCGGTACACACAAAACTTCATTACCCCTTTGTGTGCTTCCGCGTTTTGCTACATTTTCCCATTTTAATTACAGTTATACATAATAGTGTAACGATTGTTTCCCGTTTCGTCAAGAAAAAGTGTACAAAAACCGTCCTGTAATGGAAATTTATTCAAAAAAACCGACCGGTTTTACGCGGTCGGTTTTTCTTCTTATCATAGAAGACACGGCTGTATAACTGCGGATAGATGTTGCTGCAGGAGAGCGCCGGTCCTTCAATATAGCGGTAATGATCGAAATCGTAAACACCGTAATCCGGCTCGGAGTTATCCAGCCAGAAAGCATTGATGCCGTAATCGTAGTAGTTCTTCTTGCATACGTCCCAGACATATTTTCTTGTCTCCGGATTGAACACGTCGATCTCAACGCAGTCACCCTGGAAATCGTATGTCTACTTTTTCGCGCAGACTATCCCTGTATGTTTTTCATTTTATTAGATTTTTTTGTCTGTTTCTTGAAGTTTTTATCCGATTTCTAACACTATTTTGATCTTTTTACCAAATTTGCGGAATGGGCTTTATTTTTAACTGCACAAATTCCATTTCTTATGATAGAATATTTACGAAAAAATAAAGTATCTGATTCACTATACTTTGATTCACAATAAAATGAGGGAGTAATCCATGATTCAAACGAAAGATTCGAACTTAACCTTCCGCCCGCTGACCATCGACGACGCAGAGCAGTACAATGCACTTCTGCGCTACGCCTTTCAGGTTACAGAGCAGGAGCTTTCCGAAAGCGGATGGAAAGACGATGAAATCAAGCAGTCCAAATTCCCGGTTCTCGTCCGTGCCGATGTGCTCGGCTGTTTCTGCGAGGAGGATCTGGTATCACAGTTCGCGGTTTATCCGCTGGACATGAATATCTACGGTGTCCGCTATCCCGTCGGTTTTGTCACCAGCGTCTGCACCTACCCGGAATACACCGGCCAGGGCATCATGAAAAAGCTGATGATCCGGAGTCTCACGCGCATGCGGGAAAACCACCGTTCCTTTGCGCTTCTCTATCCCTACTCTATTCCGCTCTACCGGAATCTCGGATGGGAAATCATTTCCAATAAGATGACGTACACCATCAAGGACACGCAGGTGCCGCGGAAACTCAAAGCCCCTGGCTATGTGCGCCGCGTGGCATGGGATGACAAGGATTTCAAGGAACTACATACCAAATTTGCTTCGAAGACGCACGGCTGCCTCTACCGCAACAATCTGGCGTGGGAAGAATATTTCCGCTGGGATGAGGATGATACCGTCGTTGCGATCTACTATTCCGCTGATGATGTGCCGTACGGCTACATGGTCTATCTGATCAGCTCCGATATCATGCATATCAAAGAGATGATCTATCTGAACCGCGAAGCGCAGCTGGGACTCTGGGAGTATATTCATGCGCACGATTCCATGATCGATGAGGTCAAAGGAAATAACTACTACAGTGAACCCATCGCGTTCGAGCTTGAGGACAGCGATATCAAAGAAACGATTCGCCCGTACTCGATGGGGCGTATCATCGATGTCGTGCAGTTTATGGAACATTACGCCTGCGACCCGGACGAGCCGGATGTGTGTATCCGTTTTGAGATCGAGGATGAGCTGCTTCCGTGGAACAATGACAGCTTCACATTCTTCTTTGAAAAAGGACACTGTGTGCCGACCGACCGCGAGCCGGACCATGTGATGAAAATGACGATCGCATCGCTCACGACACTGCTGCTCGGCTACAAGACGGCTTCCAAGCTGTATGAGATGGCGCGCATCGAAACGACGCCACAGACTGTGGAATGCCTGGACGACCTGCTCTTCCACCATATTCCATATGTTTCGGACTATATTTAATTTATTTTACGCATTGCAAAAGAGGGACTCCCGTGAAAGGAATCCCTCTTTTTCTATGTAACATTTTTTAGTTTTCTTCCAGTTTGATTTTCTCCTGCAGCACAACGCAGCCTGCCATATCGCCGATGACGTTGACGCATGTGGCACCCATGTCACACAGTGTATTGATACTGATGTAAACGCCCATGACGCCGGCCGGAAGACCTGCCATCGTGGCGAGTGCTGCGAACGATGCGATCGCACCGCCCGGGATACCCGGTGTTCCGACAGAAAGCAGGACGTTGGCAAGCAGAATGATCACCATCATCGAAATGCTGACGCTGATGCCGCAGGCATTTGCGAAGAACATGATCATAAACGACATCAGGATCGATACCGCATCCATGTTGACGGTGGCACCGAGCGGGATTGCGATACTGCTGATCTGGTTCGAAACGCCGAGTTCTTTCTCGACACAGCGCTTGCTGATTGGGATCGTCGCGGAACTGGAACATGTTCCGAATGCATTCAGGGCTGCCGGCATGATCGCCTTAAAGAACTTGACCGGACTCGTCTTTCCGATGAGTTTTACAGCGCCGCCGTAGACGACGATCGCAAATCCATAGAATGCCACATACAGAATGATGAGCTGGGTTGCCAGGGAAACGATGGTTTTGGTTCCGTTTGCCTCGACAACCGGCACGATCGTACAGAAGACACCGATCGGGGTGAAGTACATAACGGTGCTGATGACTTTTAAACAGACCTCATTCAGGGAGTCGATCACGTTTAAGAGCGGCTGTCCCTTCTCTCCGACCGCAATCAGCGTAAAGCCGACAACGACAGCGAACACGAGTACCTGGAGCATGTTGCCCTCCGCAAATGCTTTCACCGGATTGGACGGAATCAGGTTTTTGATCGTGTCGAGGATGCTGGTCATCTCGGTCGCCTGGATATCGGAAGTTGCCATCTCAAAATGGACTCCCTTTCCGAGGCGGATCAGTCTTGGAATGATAATGCCGACTGCACTTGCAATCGCGGTGGTGCACAGGAAGAAAATCATCGAGTAGCCGGTGATCTTACCTGTCGTTTTTGCATTTCCGATGCTGCAGATGCCCATGACAATTGAGCAGAATACCATCGGGAAAATCATCATATTCAAGGCGTTCATGTAGATGCCGCCGATGACGCCGGTTACGGTCAGAATCGGCGTAAAGCGGTCCGCCAGAAGAAGTCCGGTTAAGATACCGAGAAGCAGTCCGGTAAAGATCGCACCTGTAATATGCTTCTGATACCATGCATAAAACTTTTTCATATGTTCTCTCTTCTCTCCTTTTTCACAGAGTAAGAGGCAGGTGTCCCTGTATCTTCTACCTGCCTCTTCGCATACAGTCATCTTATCACACAACCGCGATAATTCCACCTAAAAATGGATTTATCCGCGGTTTTTCTGGCTTTTTGTCTTTTTTCTCTTTTTTATACGGCTGCTGCCCGGCTGTAGACTTTCTTCCGCATAATCAGATAGCAGATCACCTGCATGATAATCGTGATGATCCACGATCCCGGATACGAAATGAACAGCACATACAGCGAGCGGTGCTGCGGGAAAATGCCGAAGATCCACACGATTCGCGTTCCGACCGTTCCGATGACGGACAGAATCATCGGCACCGCCGAGCATCCCATACCGCGCAGCTCCCGGGAAGAGGTCCATGATGCCGCAGAGGAAATACGGAACCGTCGTGATCGACAGAATTTCCATACCGCAGCGGATAACCTCCGGGTCCCCGGTGTAAATCTGCAGGATTTCCGTACCGAACAGATACGCGCCGCCACCCATCACCAGTGCGATGCCGCTGGAGAGAATCAGGCAGTCGATCAGCACCTTATCCATTCGTTTGTATTTTCCGACACCGTAGTTCTGGCTTGTGAAGCTCATGCACGCCTGGGTGACGGAGTTGACTGAGGTGTATAAAAATCCCAGCACATTGTTGGCCGCCGTGTAGCCTGCCATTGCAATCGAACCGAAGGAATTGACGGATGACTGCAGCAGCACGTTCGAGAAGTTGATGACGGTACTCTGAATACCCGCCGGGATGCCGACCTGGAAAATCGGGATGATGTAATCCTTTTTCAGGCACAGCTTCGAGAACCGGAGCTGATAACTTCCCTCGCTCTTATAGAGGCACCGCAGAACCAGCACGCAGGAGATCGCCTGCGAAACCACCGTTGCAATCGCCACACCTGCCACGCCGAGACTGAACACGATCACGAGGAACATATTCAGACCAGCGTTGATCACACCCGATACAATCAGGAAATACAGCGGCCGCTTCGTGTCGCCGACGGCACGCAGAATCGCCGCACCGTAGTTGTACAGCATGAAAAACGGCATTCCCATAAAGTAAATTCTCATATACAATGCCGACTGATCAATGACATCCGCCGGTGTATCCATCAGCTCCAGCGCGCCTTTTGCAAAAAATACGCCCACAAACGCCATCACAACGCCGCTGATCAGCGCCAGCATGATCGATGTATGTACCGTTTCCGACATCTCCCGGTCGCGCCCCGCCGCATAATACCGCGCCGCCAGTACATTCGCACCGAGTGAAATTCCCATAAACAGGTTGATGAACACGTTGATGAGTGCCGTTGTCGATCCGACAGCCGCAAGCGCCTGGCTTCCGCTGAACCGTCCGACTACAATAATATCAACCGCATTGAACATGAGCTGTAAAATTCCCGACACCATCAGCGGCAGCGAAAAGGAAATCAGCTTATCCATAATCGTGCCGTTGCACATGTCGATTTCATATTTGTTCTTTTTCAAAAATACTCCTCCTTCTTTTGTAGCAGATATGCAGTCTTACACTGCAGACATATACAGAAATGATACCACTTTTTTTCCGGTTCTGCACAGAGACTTTCCATAATTTATTGACTTCTGTAAAGTCCACAGGTAAAATAAATACAATTACAGTTTTTCTGTATATAAATCAAGGACAGGAGAGAACCTATGAAAAAAATATGGATTACAGGTGCCGAAGGCCACATCGGTACTGCCCTTCTGGAACTGCTGGAGGGTGTGGAATATCAGCTTCTTCCAACGGATATTCACGAGGTTGATATTACCAAAATCGATGAAGTCACACAGTTCGTTTATGTCAACCGTCCCGACGTTATCATCAACTGCGCCGGTATGACCGACGTTGCCGAGTGTGAAAAAAACATCGACGAAGCCTATCGTGTCAATGCCATCGGTGTGCGCAACGTAGCGCTTGCCGCCAATGATATCGACGCAAAGGTTATTCAGATCTCAACGGATGACGTTTTCGACAAGGAATCCCGCATCCCGTACAACGAGTTTGATACCGTGCATCCGCGTACGATCTACGGAAAATCAAAAGAGGCCGGAGAGAAAATCCTGACACAGCTTTTGAACCGCTTTGTCATCATCCGAAGCTCCTGGATTTACGGGATCGGCCGCGATTTTGTGGACGAAGTACTCCGCAATGCGGCAAAGGGCGGCACGATGGAGGTTCCAAACAACCAGTATGCGGCTCCGACCAGTGCTTTTGAGCTTGCGCGCGTGATCTGCCACTTTATCGACAGCGAGGAGTATGGTCTGTACCACGTTGTCTGCCCCGGAAGCTGCAGCCGCTATGAGTTTGCAAGAACCATCCTCGAGTATACCGGAAAAACCGGTGACCTTGATCTCTACCCGGTTGTCGCACGCGATGATGTCCGCCCGACCTATTCTGTTCTGGACAACATGATGCTCCGCCTGACCGGTATTCCTGAGCCGCTCGACTGGAAAACGGCACTGAAAGAATATCTCGAAGAAACCGGAGGAATCGAATAATGGTCCGAAACAGAAAAGAAACAACGGAAAAGTCAAAAAAGAAGCCCGGGCTTTCCACCCAGATTTTTATTGCCCTGCTGGCCGGTGCGCTGCTCGGCGTGGTGATTCACTATTGGATCCCGTCCAGCTATATCAAGGACACCGTCATCGTAGAAGGTGTGCTGTATGTCATCGGACAGGGCTTTATCCGCCTGATGCAGATGCTTGTCGTACCGCTTGTCTTCTGCTCCCTCGTCTGCGGAAGTATGTCCATCGGAGACAGCAAAACCCTCGGAAAGGTCGGCGTAAAAACGATCGGCTTTTACCTTGTTACCACAGCACTTGCCGTCTGCATCGCACTTGGAACCGCCCTGCTCATTCACCCGGGTCTCGGACTTAACATGAGTGCGGTTCAGAAAGCCGACCTGTCCTCGACAGCAGCAGATTCCAGCGTCAGCCTGGTGGATACACTGCTCAACATCATCCCGAAGAACCCGATTGGTTCCATGGCAAACGGCGATATGCTTCCCATCATCGTATTCGCCCTGTTTGTCGGTGTAATGCTGGCAAAGCTCGGAAACCGTGCTTCGGTCGTTTCCAACTTTATCAGCCAGTTTAACGATGTCATGATGGAAATGACCATGACGGTCATGAAGGTGGCCCCGGTCGGCGTTTTCTGTCTGATTGCACGTACCTTTGCAACGGTCGGCTTTTCTGCGTTCGCACCGATGCTGAAATACATGGGAAATGTAACACTGGCGCTGGCACTGCAGTGCTTCATCATTTATCAGGTTCTTCTGTTCGTATTCACACGGCTGAATCCGATTAAATTCGTGAAGAAATTCCTTCCGGTTATGGGATTTGCATTTTCCACCGCAACCTCCAACGCGACAATCCCGATGTCGATTGATACCCTGAACAAAAAGATGGGTGTCTCGAAGCAGATTTCTTCGTTCACCATTCCGCTCGGCGCAACCATCAACATGGATGGTACCTCCATTATGCAGGGTGTCGCTGTCATCTTCATCGCAGAGGCATACGGTATTCATCTGACTCCGGCAAACCTCGCAACGGTTGTTGTTACCGCAACACTGGCTTCCATCGGTACCGCCGGTATCCCAAGCGTCGGACTTGTTACCCTGGCTATGGTACTGAATTCCGTCGGACTGCCAACGGAGGGTATCGCTCTTATCATGGGTATCGACCGTATTCTCGATATGCTGCGTACCGCCGTCAACATCACAGGCGATGCTGTCTGCACAACGATTGTCAGCCATCAGGAAAAGGCACTCAACCGCGAAGTATTCAATCGCAATTAACTGCAATAAACTGCTTTCGAAAAGCCTTTTTCAGACACGCTCTAAGGCTAAGAAAACGCGTTCCCGTTTTCGGAAACCCCTGTGGTTTCCGGCGGGAACGCGTTTTTCTTATCTTATTTTTCTGTTACAGTTCAAATGCCTGGCGGATGCTGTCGTAATGCAGGAATTTACCTTCTGCGGCGTACCCTTTGATTTCGTCCAACGTAGCAAAACGGTAGCCGTCTGTTTCTTCCTCCTGAAGATGAAGATCTTCGTCTTTGACATCCATCACGAAGCGATAGACATCGACAAAGTAGTTGTCTCCCTCATCCGGGTTGATGCGCCGGTAAGTGAAAAGGTAGCCGCCGTCTGCCTTGCTCACATCGAGTCCGGTTTCCTCTCTGACCTCACGGCGCACGGCCTCCAACGAGCTCTCTCCTGCCTGTGCCGCGCCGCCGGAAACCTCCCACCAGCCCGGTGCCCAGGCTTTCGTCATGACACGTTTTGTGATAAGGAAGGTTCCGTCCGGTCTTGCGATTACGCCGAGCACCGTCAGGTGAAACTCGTCCGGCTTCATATGCCAGTCATTCCGCTTCATCGTGCGGCCGGTCGGCTGTTTGTTTTCATCATAGATATCCCAGAGTTCCATATCGTGTTTTCTCCTGTCGAACTTCTTCCGAACCCCATCGCGATTTTTCTTCCCTTTCGCATGGTTCTGAATCATTACAGATACTGTTTAATCTCTTCCATCACATTTTCCAGCGGAATCTGTGTTTTCAGAGTCTTATCGCGGGATGCCACCTCGACAACGCCCTGTTTCATGTTTTTCGGGCTTACGATGATGCGCAGCGGAATGCCGAGCAGGTCGGCATCGGCAAACATTACGCCGGCTCTGACGCTTCTGTCGTCGTAGATCACTTCGATGCCTGCGTTCTGCAGATCCTCGTACAGCTTGTCCGCATATGCTCTGACTTCCTCGTCATCGACGCGAACTGCACAGAGGTGTACCTGCCACGGAGCGATAGCTTTCGGCCAGATCGGGCCGTACTCATCGTGATGTGCCTCGCAGACCGATGCTGCCAGACGGCCGACACCGATACCGTAGCATCCCATGATCGGGGTCTTGCTCTCGCCGTTTGCATCGACATAGGTCATATTCATGGATTTTGTATATTTGGTTCCAAGCTGGAAGATATTTCCGACCTCGATACCTCTGGAGATCTTCACGGTCTTTTTGCCGCATTTCGGGCAGATGCCGCCCTCCTGGATTTTTGCAAATCGTGATACTCGGCATTCGGAACGTCTCGCTCCATGTCGAGTCCTTTGTAATGATGCTCTGCCTCGTTGGCTCCGCAGGAAGGTTATTTCTTCCCTCGAGGATTTATCGTAGAGGACAACGGCATCTCCGTTCACCTTCAGGTTCACCGGTCCGATATAGCCTGCGTTCAGGCCGCATTCTTCGGTGATCACGGCTGCGTGAACCTGCTCACCGAGGAAGTTGACCAGCTTCGTCTCGTTGACTTCGAGATCGCCGCGGATGAAAAGGACAACGTATTTATCATCAACATTCTGCTGATAAACAACGGCTTTGCAGGAGTTCTTTGTCTCGTCTCCGAAGAAATTGCAGACGTCTTCAATGGTGTGGACGTTCGGTGTATAAACCTTTTCGAGTGCAGCGGATTCTGCGTCTCTTGCGATATCTGAAATGTTCTCAGCTGCCTCCATGTTGGCTCTGTAATCGCAGGAATCACACAGAACGATGGAATCCTCTCCGACCGGAGTCAGAAGCATGAACTCATGGGAAATGTTTCCGCCCATCATACCGGAATCGGATTTGACAGATACCACCTCCGGCACGCCGACACGCTCAAAGATACGCTCGTATGCTGCGTGGCATTTCTCGTAATACTGCTCCAGATCTTCCTGGCTGGTATGGAAGGAGTAAGCATCCTTCATCGTAAACTCACGCACACGGATCAGTCCGGCTCTCGGACGGGCCTCATCACGGAATTTTGTCTGGATCTGATAGATCATAAACGGATATTTGGTGTAGCTCTGTGCATACTCGCGTACAAGGTGTACGGCTGCCTCCTCGTGGGTCATGCCGAGTACCATTTTGGCATTGTTGCGGTCGGTGAAACGCAGCAGTTCATCGCCGATGCTATCGTAACGGCCGGACTCATCCCACAGAGAAGCCGGCATGACAACCGGGAACTGCACTTCCTGGCCGTCGATTTTGTCCATCTCCTCGCGCAGGATCTGCTCGATTTTGCGCACAATGCGGCGCAGCGGCAGATAGGAAGAATAGATTCCGTTTGCCATATATTTGATGTATCCGCCTTTTACCATAATAGCATGGCTGTCGATGACACAGTCAGCAGGTCTTTCTTTGAAGCGCTCTCCTACTAATTTTTCAAGTTTCATTTTCTGATTTCCTCCTTATTCTTTGGGTTTTCAACATCTGAAGTCTTCCAGACGCGAGAACATTCCAGCCTGTCCGATTTTAAGCTTTTAGTCAACATTTTACGCATCTAACTCATCACTGAAGTAACGAGTTAGATGCTTCGTTTTCAAACAGAAAAAAGCCCTAAACCGCAAGCTGCAGTTTAGGGCGAATTTTTTTATCCGCGGTACCACCTAAATTCAGGAAAACTCCTGCACTCTGACACAAAGCATTTGTACCCCACGATTTTTGTATTTTGTAATACGTGTGATCTCTGCTCTCTGTACCTTCTCTGTAACGGGAGATCCCGGTGCAGCCTACGAAATAAAGTTTCCCTGATGGATTTTCTTCTCTTCGGTGCACAGCTCCAAGACCGGTTCACGATAGATTCTGCAAAAAGCTTTCACCTGCCGCTTTCTCTCTGAATGCGCTCTGTCGCTACTGTTTCTTTTCGTCGCTTTTTCACTGCACTGATTGTAGCAGAAACCGGAAAAGAATGCAAGCCCGTTCCTTCTGCTTTTTCTGCATAAACGCCCGCCCAGGTTACAGGCCTTCCCGGTACACTCTGCTGATCGCCGCCTGGGCTTCCTCAGACTGTTTTTTCTCAATCCATGCTTTGCGGTCACTCAGGATAGCCAGCATCTCATCGACAACGTCCTCGGCGCGCGGGCTTGTGACGCGGTAGAGATAGCCGAGCATCCGCGTGGCGGTAAAGTCCGTGTTCATCTGGCGGTATGCAATTTCCCGGCAGAAGTCGTCCGGGTAACCGTTGTGTTTTAACGCACGGTACAATTCGTCATTTCTCGTTTCTGGCATTGCCTGTCTCCCTTTTTCCTTTAAACATTTACGTTTCCGCTGTTCAGGCCTTCCGTCTTTTCCTCAAGTGGCAGCCAGTCCAGTGCCTTTTTGATCCATTCATCCCAGAAATCCCATTCATGGCCACCCTTGCTCTCATAGTAGACAATGTCCATGCCGCTCTCTTCCATCCGTTTATGGTAGAGACGGTTTACTTCCAGAAGTCCGTCCTCTGTTCCGCACGCCTGGAATACGGTCGGCACATTGACAGACGGATCTTTTTTCCGTGCTTCCTTTAACTGCTTGATAAGAACAGCCGGGTTTTTGTCACTCTTTGCTGCTTCGACCAGATTTCCGAAATAACCTTCTTCATGTGCAAAGCTGTCCGCTCTGCTCTCTTCCGGATTTTCCAGCACATGAAGTGCACCGGACAGGCAGATCACAGCCCCGAAGGTATCGTGATATTTCAGGCCATTTCTGAGTGCGCCAAAACCACCCATGGAAAGGCCTCCGATAAAGGTGTCTTCTCTTTTTCTGGACAGCGGAAACATTTTTCTTGTAATCTCAACCAGTTCTTCTCCGATAAACTGTCCGTGCATGGCACCGATGGACGGCTGATCCACATAAAACGCATTCTCGCCGGCCGGCATGACAACGGCAAGGTTTTTCTCCTCTGCCCATCTTTGGATTCTGGTTCCATGAACCCAGTCTGTCTCATTCCCAAAAATGCCATGCAGCAAATACAGCGTTTTAAACGGTTTTTCCTCGCGCTCCGGCTGCCCAAAGGTAAATTTGTCGACCGGCAGAATAACCTGCAGCGGTACGGTGCGCATTAAAGTTTTTGACATGAAGCTTACCTGAATAAATGCCATAATAAAAATCCCCCTGTGGATATATATTTTTCTTTATTTTACGCCTTATTTCTGCGTTTCGTCAACGTGGAGTTTTGCGTTCCTCCGGTTCCGGCTTGCACCCCGAAGCAATTCACGATATAATCATGTTTATAGCAATCCCAGAAAATAATGCAAAAATTCAGCACTGCAGAACGTGAATTACTGCGTCACGATTTCGTCGTACCCCGGTACGCCTTCAAATCCGTTCCTTGTAATTCGCGCCCTGCAGCACTGCCTTTTTTGCGTTATTTTCTGGTCTTGCTATAGTTTGAATTTTTTCTGTGACAAGATAAGGAGATTTTCTATTATGATAAAGTTGATTGCAACCGATGTCGATGGAACGCTCGTCAAAGACGGCACACTTCTGATCGACCCGGAATATATGACTGTTGTTTCCAGGCTTGTCGACCAGGGCATCCATTTTGTTGTCTGTTCCGGCCGCCAGTTTTCCAGTGAACAGAAGCTTTTCGCTCCGATCAAGGACCGCCTGCTCTACATCTCCGATGGCGGAACTGTCGTGCGCACACCGGAAAAGATTCTGAAAACATATCCGATGGAAACGGCACTCTGGAAATCCATGTGCCGCATGGTACACGACGAACTTCCGTCCTGCGACTGCTTTGCCGCCACCCCGGACTACTGCCTCGCCGAAGATGCCGGAAGCCGCATGTTTCACTGGCTCCGCGACTCCTACGGCTTCGATGTCCGCGAAGTACCGGATCTGTCGAAGGTAGAAAACGAGGACATTATCAAATTCACGATCTACCATCCAACCTCCTGTGAAGAGCTTTGCTCCCCAAATTTCATCCCGGCGTGGAAACATCAGGCAAAACTCGCTGTCGCCGGTAAGGAATGGTTGGACTGCAACGCCCGCGGCGTCAGCAAATGGACCGGTCTCTCATTTCTGATGAACTACTTTGGCCTTACCCCAGACGAAGTCTGCTGCTTCGGCGACAACCTGAACGACATCGAGATGCTTCAGAACGCCGGCGAAAGCTACGCCGTCTCCAACGCCCGAGCGGAAGTCATCGCCTCAGCAAAACACACCTGCCCGCCGTACTGGGAGAACGGGGTGCTGCAGGTTTTGAAAACGTTTTTTGAAGGAAACGACAAACCCGTTTTGATTTAAAAAATCCAGCATCCTATACGGATGCCTGGATTTTTAATTCTCTGTTTCTTTACAGTACCCCATGCGGCGCAATGCCGATCGCAAATTCGACTGCAATCGCTACCAGGACTACCAGCAGCGAAATGATGAATCCGTGCAGCATCGGCTTTGCGCCGGAGCGCAGAGGGATTTGAAATCGGTGTTCAGGCCGATGGCCGCAAGGGCGGCCACCATCAGAAATTTGCTGATGGTTTTTAATGCGGCTGCTGTGCCTGCCGGGATAAGACCTAAGGAGGTCAGTGCTGACATGGCGAGAAAACCTAAGATAAACCATGGAAAAATGGATTTGATGCTTACCTTTACGGCGGTTCCTTCTGCTGCCTGCGCCTTCCGTTTCAGATGTACGTTGATGGCGGCGAATGCCAGAACAGCCGGAATGATGGCGAGGGTCCGTGTCAGTTTTACCATGGTTGCGAAATCACCGGCAGCCTCGCTGAATGCGTAACCGGTGGCAACGACGCTTGAGGTATCGTTGACCGCAGTTCCGGCCCAGAGGCCAAACGCGGCATCTGAAAGGCCCATCCAGTGACCGAGGATCGGGAATACGACAATCATGACCGTATCAAATAAAAACGTTGCGGAGAGGCCATAGGCAATGTCCATATCGGTTGCCTCGATGACCGGCGCGATTGCCGCGATCGCGGAACCGCCGCAGATACCCGTGCCGGCGTTGATGAGGCTGCTCGTCTTCCAGTTCAGTCCCATTGCTTTTCCGATCAGTGCGCCAAGGCCGAAGCACGTTGCCAGGGTAAATACCATAACCGTCAGGGAAAATCTTCCGACCGTCAGCACCGTGCGGATATTCAGGCTCGCACCGAGCAGAATAATCGCAAATTTCAGGATCTTCTTCGATGTAAATTTAATTCCCGGCGCTGTCATGCTGTTCGGCTTGTAAAAGGTGTTCACAATCATACCGATAAACATGGCGATGACCGATGCCCCGATAAAGTGCAGTCCGGCGCTCTCCTCCAGGCTTTCCAGGAATTTCGCCGCAGCGGCAATTACCAGCGCAATCGCCGCTCCGGGAATCAGTTTCTTTGCGTTTTTCATAATAATAACTTCCTCCAGATGTATCGTTTTTTCTTTCTCTCTCCCCAAAACATTCCGTATTTTTCATCACGTCTGATGCTGCCACTTCCCGCTTCGATAGCGAAGGACAAAGAAAATGGCACGAACAACCCAGTCCATCGTCATGGCGACCCAGACACCGAAGACGCCGAATCCCATACGCACACCGAGCACATAGCTCATGCCGATTCTGCAGATCCACATGGAAAGAATCGAGAGAATCATGCAAAATGCCACATCATTGGACGCACGGAGTACATTCGGCAGATTGAAGCAATTGGCCAGATTATCATACAGCAGATGCCGTGGTAAACGATGATATCTTCCGTCATGGCTGTTGCCTCCGCAGACAGACTGTAAACGTGAAGCACCGCCGGAAGTGCCGCGATGACACCGAGACAGCAGACGATCATCAGGCCATAAATGATGATGTGCAGCTTTTTCGCATAGTATTTTACCTGCTCATAGTCTCCCGCTCCCGCGCACTGTGCGCTTACGGTCAGCACTGCATTTCCGATCGCCATACCGGGCAGTGTCTGGAAGACAGCAATCGTGTTGGACACCGCATTTGCCGCGATCGACGCTGTTCCGAACTGTGTGATCATACTTAAGACCATAATTTTGCCGAGCTGGAACATACTGTTCTCGAGGCCGTTCGGAATGCCGATGCCAAGGATTTTTTTCAGCATATGGAAATCCGGTTTTAATTTCACCGGATAAGAGCACCGCACTGGATACCGCTTATTATGTACGAGAACAAATGCTGCCGCAGCCGCGTACATACGTGAAAGCAGCGTCGGAATCGCAACGCCGTCCACGCCGAATTTCAGCGCATAGACCAGAAGCGCATTTCCCGAAATATTGATCAGGTTCATGACGATGGATATTTTCATCGGCGTTTTCGAATCACCCTGCGCACGGAAAATGGCCGCACAGCCGTTGTAAACCGCCAGAAACGGAATGGAGGCCGCTACGATCATCAGATAAATATTGCAGTTTCTTTCTACCTCTGCCGTAATGTTTCCAAACACAACATGCAGAATAAACGGCTTTAAAAGATAGACCGCCGCCATGATCACAACTGACAGCGCCGTTGTCACCAGCAGAAGCTGGTCAGCTGCCTCACATGCTTTGTGTGGCCGCTTCTTTCCGATATACTGGCCGCACACGACGCTCCGCCGGTTGCAATCGCGGTGAACATGTTGATCAGCAGAATAAAGATCGTATCAATCAGCGACACACTCGACACCGCCGCCTCGCCGACACTGGATACCATAATTGAATCCGCCATGCCGACTGCGATGGCAAGAAGCTGTTCAATCAGAAGCGGCACAATCAGCTGTTTCAGATCCGCATTGGAGAACAGGTCACCATCCCGTTCCTTCAGATAATTCATCTTTTGTTTCCTCCATTTTCATACCTTCTCCGTTGATGAGTTTTTACGCATGTGTATTACACTTATGCTGTTTTTATCTTACCTGCATTTTTACGTAAAAGCAAGAAGAACCGGCATTATCTCTTTACCGGTTCTCCATTGATTGTCTGTACCAGGACTTTGTCAAATCTTGCGTATTTTTTACTTCTTTCATCAGCGTATCGAGGTCTTTCACAATCTGCTCGCGCTTTCCTGTCGGTCCTATGAAATATTCTCTGCCGCCCATTTCCAGCGGATTTCCTGTCGTTCTTGTGCGCACACCGAAAGTAAGTCTTCTGCTTCCTCTCCGGTAATAAATTGTATAGGTACGCGGCACATAGTTGAACAGGGAACTTTCTATTTCAGAAACCGTATAAAATTCACCACTCTCTTTCGCCGCCGCATACCGCCTGTCCTTCAGGCAGTCCATTTCGGCTACAGAAATAAAGCAGATCAGATAGTCCAGAAACGAAAACACAACCAGAATCAGCGCTTCCACGATTCGCCCCGTCTTTGTTTTATCCAAAATGTGAACATAGATATCTCCGTAAAATACCGCAAAGAAAAGAATAATACTCAAAATAATCTTAATCCACGGCCAGAGACGGGATTTAATTTTCCGGTTTACTTTAAAAACATTGATCCAGTCAAGCAACTGTTTTTCCTCCAAAGCTGTAATTATACATGTATTATACTACTCTCTTTCCCCCGTAAAAACAACAGAAATCCGATCACTTCCACTCTTCTCATGCTTTATTTTCCTTATACTTGACACCGTATGAAGTGAGGAGATCACAAAATTCGTCGGCACTGATTGGCATAGTACGGACACAACTAAATTGTGACTTATCAAATATCACAAAGCTAGTAAATGGATGATATGTTGAAAAAAACAGACCACTATCTTTTTGTTTTGATACGTTAAAGAAAAAATGATTTTTATATCTTTGTATAACGGAAAAATCCTCCCATACAATTTTTTTCTTATATCCCAAAAAGGCAAGTTCCATTCCCCACTTATGGATGTAAATACGTGTTAAAGCATCTACACTTCCCCATGACACTATCCCACAAATAAACATTATTCCAAATATTACCCAAAGCTTTTGAGGCAAATTATATAATTCACATTGATTTTTTGCATCTTCCCAAAATCTTGTCATAAGATACCCGATGCCTATTAATGTAGCAACTTGTGCAAACATAAAAAACTTACGATATCCTGCTCTCATATTTTCTCTTTAATTCCTTCGATCTTTATTTTCTTTCCGTGTACTGAACACCATATGAAGTGAGCAGTTCACAAAATTCGTCGGCGTTAAGCGGCATGGTATGAACAGAACGATTTCGCGAATTATCGAATATTACAAAACTGGTAAAGGGATGAAACATTGCCCAATACGGACCTGCATCTTTTTGTTTTGACATATTGAAGAAAAAATGATTATGATATCTTCGTATAACAGAAAATTCTTCCCATTCGATTTTTTTCTTATATTTCAAAAATGAGATCTGCATTCCCCATTCATAAATGTAAATACTGGTTAAAGTATTTATAATTCCAGCAGCCGTACCAAAAGTATAAATCATAAACCACAATATCATAAGTGCTTTATCTTGCATGTTATAAGAACTAATTTGACCTTTTCCCTCTTCCCAAAAATTCAGCATAAGGTATCCGCAGCCCATAAATACCAATATACTAAAATATTTATAAAATTTACGATATCCTGCCTTCATATTTGCCACCTACTAATTTAACTTTTTGAACATTTCCGCTTTTACAACATCAAAGTTGTCTGCGCAAAGGAATCTGCACAATTCCAGATCGTAATAGCGGCTGGCGGTGACATAGAGCTTGGTGTCGTCATCGTAGCAGTAAGCACGATAGCGGAATGGATTGAGCTTTCCGATATTTTCTCCGCTGGTATCGGTCAGACCGATCTGTTTTCCCCATATTTAAAACGAGCATTACCTCTATTAGAAATATAATACTTGTTTTTAATGAATATGCATGGAACTCATCTTTTCCATTTACCCATATACTCACCACATAGTAATTAATAATAACACACAGAATCAAATCTACACCTGTACCAAATTTTCCCCATATTACTTTCATACAATTTTCTCCTCGTTATTTCTTTCGACTGTGCAATATTCGCACCACTTGTATCCATGGTATTTACCAGTTCTCCCCCTGCATCGTAAGAATAGTTTACTCCCTGCTTTCCATCGCTGTCAATCCGTCCGATGACATCGTTTTGCAAAGATGGGATTTTATACTCTTCCCCCGTAAAAACAATATGCTTTATGGCAGTTGATCCATCCCGCTCCCGACAGCAGTCTGCCCCAGCTTTTGTTTCTGATTTCTGTGATCGTATAGCTTCCCTGGTCTTTGATGACTCCCACCACCGGGTATTCTACTCCGGGACCTGTGCGGATGTTGAGCGCCGGGTCTGTTACACGGTAGATGCCGGGATTGTATTCACTTTTCTCACTGCCGTCTTCTGTTTCCCGAATCAGACGCTGGAACCGCTCCCAGTCTCCCCGCTTCTGAATCTGGGACGGGCAGTTTTTGCTGCAGATGTCGTAATGCCGGTAAACTGCATCTGATGGAATCCCCGTCTCGTTCATCAGGTTTTTCACCAGCTCCACCGTATGTAAAAATGCGGTTTCGTAATCATATCCTTTCTGCACGCACATCTCAACCGCGATGCTGTTCCGGTTTCCATATCTGCCGAATAGATTTTTACTTCCATAATTTCTCCCGACATGCCAGCATCCTCTGCTGTGCGGCGCAGCCTGATAAGCGATCTCCCCGTCATCTACGTAATAATGCGCCGACATAATCTGAAAATTTCCCTGGTACTGCGCTCTTGCATGCGCGCGGGCATCGGCTCCGGCGGCAAAATTGTCTGTATTGTGTACCACAATACACTGCGGATGATTTTCCGACCATGTATTCTGGTTGCTACAATAGCTTCTGTCAACCCTCATTTACTCTGCTCCTCCTTTCTCAGCACATCAATCCTTGACCGCAGAACCTCAGGGATTTTCACACCCATCAGCCCTGCATTTTCCAAGATCGAAACCGCTTCATTTAAAATAAATCCAATGCAGACGGCATCCCGCAGGTAATTCATCTGTGTGAGCTGATCCAGTTTTTCCGCGACCAGCACAAAGAACAGCATCATCCCTTTTCTGCAAAGCCCTTTCCATCCCGCACGGCTCTCCAACGTTCCGTTTTCAGATTTCGGACTCTTTTTAAAAACAACAGGAAGCAGAACACCTCCTGTGATCCAGTCAATTGCCATGAAGCAGACCAGCGTTTCCAGCGCAGCATCCCAGCCTCCAAACTGTGCCGCAAGGAAGCTGCCTGCTACGGAAGGATCGTGCGATAAATTGATTTCATTGGCATTTCCTTCTTTCTTTTTCTAAATTTGCATATAAAAAGGGAAGTGGCTGGTAATTCGTGGATCTTACGGCCACTTCCACTCTTTTTGTATGTTATTTACTTTCCGTATACTTGACACCGTATGAAGTGAGGAGTTCACAAAATTCGTCGGCGCTGAGCGGTATGATTCCCCAGCCCGGTCCGCGGAACTTGTCGAATATCATGATACTGGTAAATGGGTGATAGGTACACCAGAACAAACTGTCATCTTTCTGTTTCGATATGTTGAAGAAAAATGATCATTGTATCTTTGTATCACAGTAAAATCTTCCCATTCTATCTTTTTTTCATAGCCCCAAAAAGATAACATTATTCCCCATTCATAAATATAAATTCGTTTTAGTAGAAATGTCACAGTTCCATAAGCTGCTATGCTTAAAAAGAACATTATTCCTAGAAACACTATGATACTTGTTTTTAATGAATAGGCGTGGAACGCATCTTTTTCATTTACCCACAGGCTCACCCACCAATAACTACTAATAGCACACACAATCAGGTCTACGCCGGTACCAAATTTTCCCCATACTACTTTCATACAATCTTCTCCTCGTTATTTCTTACGCTTTGCCTTTGTACAAAACTATTTTTCTTCGCGCAAAGGCATCTTAAAACTTTTCTATCTAAGCGCTGGAAGTCCTATATTTTGCATTTTTCTGGAAATTGCAGGCTTATTACTCTGCCAGTTCTTCTTTTTCCCCCCAACTTTTTTTGTACTAAAGTTGATGTTGCTGTTTTTCTTAAGTGTTGATCCATTTTTATTTGCCTGTTTCTTGGGTTTTCCAAACACTCCATCCAAAACACCGCTTTTGGGATAGCTCAGTAATGGAGACTGAAAAAAGTCTGTAAAAGCACCCAATGCATTCTCAATAGTTTCATTTTTTACATATGCGTTATACGTTTTAGGTTCTAACAAGGTCATTATAGCATCGTAAATCCTGCCCCCATTGCTCTTGCCATATCTCCTGATTCCTGATACTCTAAATATCCTCCTTTCAAACCACTTACTACTACTGAAAAGATAATTCCTTGGCTATCTCCCAAAACACTACTGATTGCACTTTCTATGGCCACCTCTGCAATTCCTTCTAAGGTTACTTTCTCATTCGCCATTCCGCACTGTACCGCATATACAAATACATCTTTTAAGATATTCCATGCTACTTTTCTGGGATCGATTCCTGGGAATGCCAGCATTAAAATTCCAAAATCACCATCATCATCTACCGCATTCACCGGATTGTTGCAACAGTACACATAAAGGTTCTTTCCATTCATGCTAAACATTTTCGCTTTTACAGCATCAAAGTTGTCCGCACAAAGGAATCTGCACAATTCCGGATCATAATAACGGCTGGCGGTGACATAGAGTTTGGTATCGTCATCGTAGCAGTAAGCACGATAACGGAATGGGTTTAGTTTTCCGATATTTTCTCCGCTGATATCGGTCAGACCAGTCTGTTTTCCCCATGCATCGTAAGAATAGTTTACTACCTGTTTTCCATCGCTGTCAATCAGTCCTATGACATCATTCTGGCTGTTGTACAAGTATAATACTCTTTTTCTCCCTTTTTCAGCATCAGCGGGGATTTATCCGCACCGTAAACAAACTGAACCAGTACATCTCCATACTTCGTTCCCATCAGTTTGTTTCCGCACCAGTAGTTCTTATGGCTGATTCCGTTCAGGTCTTTCCACTGGACTCTGTGTCCTTCGCTGTCGTAATGGTAAACTGCTTTCTTTCCGTTTAAGGTCAGACTCTGCAGCAGGCTTCCTCTGTACCAGGTCAGTGTTCTTCCCTGATAAGCTGTAATGTTGCCGACCGCATCATAGGAAATGCTGCTGCCATTATAGGAAATAAGCTGATCTTTCCATCCTGAAGCACGGTAGGTAAACAGATCTGTCTTTACCGCATTGCCCAGTGCTCCCGTTGTATAGGAATACTCTTTTCTGGACGTCATATTCATTCCGGCATCGTAGGTATACGTAATACTCTTATTTTCCCATGCAGAATCCACACGGGTCAGTTCACTCAAAGCATTATACGTATATTTTACTTTCTGAACACCATTCTCGGAAATCGTAACAATATTTCCCACAGCATCATAAACAAAGGACAGTTTCTTTCCGTTATTGTTGATTTCTTTGAGAAGCAAGGTTGTAATTCCTGCTTTTCTTCCCGGCACAAAAGTGTACCTGTTCTTTCTGCAATGCAGATCGGCATGGAACTCGCAAAAAGACAGCCTGCTGCCTGATGGATTGACTCCATTCTTAAGGCAGTAGCTGTCTTTTCCGCTATACCCGCTCCACTAATAGCTGCTGCATCGGTGTGAGTGTTTCGGTTTTCAGTTCATTTAATTCCCTGATCTTATCTGTCGTCGTATAGAATTTCTTTGCGATATCCCACAGGGTATCCCCCGGCTTGACGAAGTAGCAGGTGATGCCCGGGAGGCTCTGCAGTTCTTCCGGATCTCGGTCTTTTTCTTCGACGTACTGCATTACCATCTCTTTTCTGCGGCGGAAGACGAGGGCGTTCAGGTTCAGTACGACTTTGGCTTCGATGTCGCTGCTGTCCGGCATGGTTGTGGAGAGCTGGTCAATGGAGGACTGGAGTTCGTAGCGGCAGTCCGGTCCGATTCCCGGGACTTCGATGGTGTGGCGGAAGGGTATGGCGGTTTCGGCGGCGTAGAACGGCATTTCATCGTCGCTCACGACATAGAGCGCCTGAGTTCCACCACGCCGGTTACTTCGATGCCGTTTTCTACGATTCTTTCCTCGTCGATCTTGATTTTGCCGTCGCTGTGGCAGATCTGCAGAATTTTATTTTTCGGCACGCGCATCTGCAGTTTGTCGGTCAGGCGGCATTTGGAGGAATTGCGGATCAGAAGGCTCTCCAAAGTCTCCTCCTGCACTTTTGGAATGCATTCTCGGTGCGGATGGTAAACGTCCTGCAGAAGTGATACGGTTTCTTCCTGATACAGACAGATGTCAAGTTCGAGTACGGCCTCCGCCTGCAGGACCCGCTCCTCGCCGTCGGAATCGGGCTGGATTTCGAGTGTGGTCTGGCCGAGTGTGCTTTCGATCCGCGGGATCATCTCGGAGATGCAGCCCTGGCATTCCACTTCTGCCTGGAACGGGAGCGCCTGCTCCACCCACTGCAGCGGGTGATCCTCCTCGCCGTCGCTGTACAGACAGAAGACAAAGAGTTCTCCCTGCGCACTGACCCGCCCCTCCTCAGAGCGGAGATCGAGACCGCGCACTTCCAGATCCTGCCAGAGAATCTCGTGCAATTCCGGCTTGCCGGACGGAATCGTAAGCTCCTTTTTGACACGCAGCACATCTTTTTTCTGCACTGCAAGCTCAACCACGCGGTATTCCTGCCTTTTTACCGCGACGTCGCTCTCCCCGCGGATTTCCATCGGCACGGCAAGGTCGCACAGTTCCTCGATCCACGCGTGCAGCGTGACGATCGCGCGCACGCCCAGCTTCCGCGAGTTGATGAGATGCAGGTTCAGATCTTCCACTTCCCAGGTGATGCAGACCTTGTCGCCCCCTGTCAGACCATCGAGATGGATCGTCTCGTCGATCGGAAGCTCGCCGGAGAGCTGGCAGATCCGGCGCCGTTCGCCGTCGGAGACGTACAGCAGATGAAAGGTGAGGCCGCCGAATACACGCGCTTTTCCTTCCGAAATCTGCACATCCCCGATCGTCACCTCGCCTTTTTCTGAATCATCCGCCCCACATCGGGCCTTGCGTCCGGCACATTGTAGTCCTCGTCAAACGTAATCTGTGACACCGCTTCGCTTTTTCTGCTGATCTGATGCAGAATCTTTTTTACAAAATCCATAAGGCTCCTCCCACTCTAATCCTCAAATACGACTGAGATTCCCGCCGCCGCTTTCGTTTTCAGCACGACGTAAGGCAGGAGGCGGCGCCTTTCTGCTCCTCCTTTGCGGCAGGTCCGACGAGTTTTGTCCGCACGAAAACGGCGTTTTCCGATTTCGATACTTCTTCGATCTGTATGGAAAAGCCTCCGCTTTTCTGCTTTCCGTAGCCGCGCAGTATGTAGAGATCGTCCCCGCTCTCGTACGCCATCTGGAACGCGGATTCTTTTTTCTTACGCAAAATCTGATCGATTTCCGGCGGAAAATCGCCCGGCTTTACAATCGCATACGACAGTTCTTTCCGCTCGCCCTCGCTCACATCTGTGATCCGGCACGATGCTAGGAGCATCAGGATCACCGCCGCCAGAAGAACTCTTCCCCGTCTCTTTTTCTTCATCATTCCAAACGCCGCTTCCCGCTCTTTCTATCCATTGTATGACGGGCCACAGTCTTCTATGACGCAAAATCTTTTTCCGAAAAAGACGAAAGTTATTGCAACCCGCCCCATATATGACGTATACTGAAAAGTACGCAATAATTGAATATCACTATTTTTACCAAGAGGAGAAAAAGATTCATGATTCGTTTTATTCTGGTCATTCTGACCGCTTTTCTGTATCTGATTCTGTCGATCCCGGTGCTTCTTGTTCTGCTTCTGATCCGGAAGAAAAAGCCGGAGGTCTGTGACAAGGTAAGCCGCTCCCTGATCCGCTGGATTTTTCGCGTAATTCTGTTTTTTCCGGCACGAAGATCACCGTAAAAGGTCAGGAAAATATTCCGAAGGACCGGGCTGTTCTATACATCGGCAATCACCGCAGCTATTTCGATATCCTTGTAACCTATACAACGGTTCCGGGTTCCTGCGGATTTGTCGCCAAAAAAAGAACTTTCACGCATTCCGCTGTTAAAGAACTGGATGGAACTCATCCACTGCCTGTTTCTCGACCGTTCCGACATCAAGCAGGGTCTGCAGATGATTCTCTCCGGATGTGAGGAGATCAAGAGCGGCACTTCCATCTGTATCTTCCCGGAGGTACCCGCGGCAAGACGGAGAGCGAGCTGGAGCTCGGCGAGTTCCACAACGGTTCATTCAAGATGGCAACGAAAACCGGCTGCCCGATCATTCCGCTTTCGATTTCCGGATCCAGAGAAATTCTGGAAGCACATTTCCCGAAGATCCGCGGTACCCACGTTACCGTAACGTACGGCAAGCCGATCATTCCGGGCGAGCTTACGAAGGAAGAGAAAAAGAGATTGGAAATTATACGAAAAACATTCTATTAGAACAATTGAAAGAAAATGCTTGAAAATGCCAGACCCCTGCGATATAATAAATATATAAAAAGAAAGCACCCACTCCAAAGTGGATGCTCTCGAGAAAAGGGTTAAATGTTCTTACGAACACCGCCTATCCCGTTTGCCGACGGGGTAGGCATTTTTATTTTCGCTTATTTCTCTTATCGAGAAAGGTAAGCAACGCAATGATGAAGCCTCCGAAGGAAATCAGTAAAGCTAAGATTCCCAGAAAAACCATAATAATTTCGTATGCTGTCATTTACGCCACCTCCCTTCCTATGTATTCATTAGCTCGGGAGGCTACCACCCTGTCATGGGTACTTTCCAGTTTAAAATTTTATCATAATTTCTGTGCTGTTTCAAGCATCTCCACAATCTTTCCATATTCCATAAAATGCGATGCCTTTACCAGAATCTGATCGCCGTCCTGTAAGAGCTTCGGCAGTTCTGCCATCAGGCTCTCGCGGTCTGCAAAGTGGCGTACCTCAAGCTTCGAATCAGCCTCTTTTGCCGCTTTTGCAAGATGCTCGCAGAGCGGTCCCGCACAGTAGAGGGCGTCAATGCCGCAGGTTCCGGCGTGTGTGCCGACTTCGGCGTGAAGTGCTGCCTCATCGGTTCCAAGCTCGCCCATATCGCCGAGTACAGCCACTTTTCTTCCCTTCGCCTCTTTCAGAACATCGAGAGATGCCTTCATCGAAACCGGGTTTGCGTTGTAGCAGTCATCGACAACGGTGTATTTTCCTGTCTCGATGATGTGGAATCTTCCGCTCACCGACTGCAGTGTCTCGATTCCCTGTTTGATCTGCTCCAGCGTCAGCCCGTACGTGCATCCGACTGCGGTTCCGGCCAGCGCATTGTAAACCATATGGCGTCCCGGAATCGGAATCAGTGCAGAAAAGCTCCCTGCGGGGTATGAATCCGGCAGGAAATGCCGCGGAAGCCTGGCTCTCGATCTCATCGGCATAATATTCGTTCTTTTCATCCAATCCGAAATGAACCGGCTTGATGCGTGAACCGTTCCAACAGTAGACAGCTTATCATCGTCCCCATTGATGATAATGTGCCCGTTCTCACGCAGATGATCAAAGATCTCGGTTTTTGCCTGTAAAATACCATCTCGCGTCTTCAGATTTTCCAGATGGCACCAGCCGATATTCGTGATGACTGCAGTCTCCGGGCGCGCGATCTTCGCCAGACGGTGCATCTGGCCGAAATCGTCGATTCCCATCTCGAGAACCGCCATCTCATCCTCCTCGCGCAGGCGGAAAACAGTAAGTGACAGTCCCAGCTCATTGTTAAAGTTCGCATCCGTTTTCAGCACACGGTATTTCTGCGCCAGCACCGACGCGATCGTCTCCTTTGTACTGGTCTTTCCAACACTTCCCGTAATGCCGACAACCGGAATATTGAGCTGCTGCATATAGTATTCTGCCATTGCTTTAATGGCCTCCATGGAATCCTTCACGAGGATATACGGGCATGGCGGTGTTTCAAGTTTCTGCTCGGAAATGACAGCAAGTGCGCCCTGGGAAGCCACGTTCGGGATAAATTTATGGCCGTCCACACGCTCACCCGGAATTGCAACGAAGAGGCTTCCCTCTCCCGCTTTCCGGCTGTCCGTCACGATATCCGTGACTTCCGCTGTTTTCTTTTCTTCCGGTCCGAAGTAGATTCCGCCGCACACCTCTGTGATGTGCGCAAGTGTCATATTTTTCATGCGTTGTTACCTCTTTTTCTGAGACAAAGCTGGATCAGCAGCTCGCAGAGTTCCGGATAGGAAATGCCGAGTACCTGTGCCTCCTGCGGCAGAAGGCTGGTCGGGGTCATGCCCGGAAGGGTGTTTGCCTCGAGGCAGTACATTCTTCCGTCCTTGCGCATCATAAAGTCGAGACGGCAGTAGTTTTCGATACCGAGAGCGGCAGCGCCGTCCTCTGCGTGCTTCTGCATTTCTTTCGTCTGCTCCTCCGTCAGTACGGCCGGGCAGGTATCAACAGTAGCTCCGGCTTTGTATTTGTTCGTGTAATCATAGAAGCCTTCGATCGGTGCAATCTCGATGATCGGGTAAGCCTTTCCGTCTACCACGCCAACGGAGAACTCTCTTCCCTCGATATACTCCTCAACGACAACCTCCGGTTCGTAGGAGAAAGCATCCTTCATAGCCTGCCAGTATTCTTCGTTCGTGTGTGCAATATAGACACCGACACTGGAACCGCCGCAGCACGGTTTTACGACAACCGGAAGCTCCAGGCCAAAGCCGGACAAAGGCTCGCTCTCCTGGCCTTTTTTCAGGGTCACGCCGTTCGGGGTCGGCACATGGTGTGCACGGAAGAACTGTTTTGTGATGGATTTGTCCATTGCGAGGGCGCTGCTTAAATAGCCCGTTCCGGTATACGGAATGCCGAGCAGATCGAACGTAGCCTGTACCTTTCCGTCCTCTCCGTTTGCGCCATGCAGGGCAAGGAAAACAACATCCGCTGCCTCGCAGAGTTCCAGTACGTTCGGTCCGAAAAATCTGCGGCGGGATTCGATCATTTCGTTTAATCCTGCATCAAAGCTGTGCATATATTCTGCTGCTTTGTCTATATCGTACGCCTCCTCTGCAAATACATCTTCCAGGTTCCCCTTCACATCGATACCGCAGAAAACGTCTACCAGAACTGCCTGATGGTTTTTCTCGCGGAGTGCCTTGCAGACCATAGTTCCCGATGTAATGGATACCGAACGTTCCGTGCTGGTTCCTCCAGCTAATACTACTATTTTCATCTATCAAAATCTCCTTTATTTGATGTGCTTCTGCTGTGATGCTTAAGCGTTTTTCCTACAGGCTGTTTTTCTGTGTAGGCTGCGGCCCGGTTACATCATCAGCTATAGTATACGATAACCGGGTCACCAATTTCAATAGCATTGAACACTTTTTCTGCTTCTGTGTATGGGGTATTCACACATCCGTGGGATCCGTTCGTCAGATAGATGTCCCCGCCGTACTCGGTACGCCAGCTCGCATCGTGGATTCCGACGTCGCCGTTAAACGGAAGCCAGAACATGACATGGCTCGGATAGAGCTTGAAATCACAGTCACTTTTTTTCGCATCCACCGCCCAGACACTGCCTGCCGGAGTGTCATAGCCCGTCGCATGATTGCCCGTTGTGACCGGTGTTTCCGTCACCAGAACGCCATCCTTGTAGCACCACATTTTCTGCTGGGAAATGCACACCTCGACGTATGTATTTCCGATATCATTGGCCGAGCGGTCATTGGCCGTATAGAGGTAAACCGGGTCGAGATTTCCCTGTGTTTCGTCCTCGATCGCCTGCAGAAGTGCCTGCGTCGTCTCCTCCTTGTCGATGCACCAGCCGTAATCGCCGCCCGCATTCAGGTTAATGGTCGCGCCAAGACTCGTTTTGAAGGTATGCGCCAGCCCGAAGGTGTCCGTCTCATACGCCATATGGCGCACAAAAGCTGCCGCTTCGTCCTGCGAAATCGTGTAGGTTCCATCCTCCCCCTGTACGAGCCAGCTCTGTAAGGTCGCCCGGTCTATGGCATAGCTGTTTTCACCGATTGCATACGTGATCCGCGCCGCTGTCAGGTGGTTCAGTTCCGCCATTTTCCCATTCAGTGCTTCATCATCCTGCGTAATGTCCGGTTTCCGGTAAACATCTTTTTCTTCCAGATCCACGCTCGCCGCTCCGGCATCCAGCGCCTCGATGACAGCCTGCTCCGCCTTCTCATAGTCCACCTGCTCGCCCTCTGTTTCCGGCACAATAACGTACGAGGTTCCGTCATCCGTCAGATACGCATCCGTCGGCGCTTCCTGCTGTTCTTCCTGAAACCCTTCCATCGTCTGCAGTTTTTCCTGCACCATTTCTTTGTCATAGACAGAGTCCGCCGCCACCTGGTTTTCTTTCTCTTTCCAATAGAATGCAGGCCATGCAAGAGTATTCTGGGACTCCAGCAGTTTTTCCACCGCGTGGTCGTCCACATACGTGAGGCCGATCTCCGTGCCGCTTAATGTCTCTGTTTTTCCACCGCGCTCGGTAATGCTGAGTGTATAATCCACAATGTGCTTCTGAATTTCCTCTTTGACCTGCTCTGCGGTCAGCCCTGCGCAGTTCAGTCCGTTGATCGCGGTTTTCGGGAAAGTGGGATGCATAGTAATGCCCCACGCCCGCGTAACTGCCTGCGCCGCAAGGAGTATGATCCTGCGGCAATTCCTATTACTTCTTTTTTCATGTTTTTCCTTTCTGTCCCATAGAAAATTTCTTTTTAACTTCTAATAGAAAAGCCGAACTCCCACACCAGAAGTTCACAAAACCTGTGTCCCCCCGGGAAGAATCCG
>ENA-OQJH01000242-OQJH01000242.1-human-gut-metagenome-genome-assembly--contig:-NODE-242-length-32361-cov-4.320283_pt1 | contig 32361 bp, 44 predicted proteins | sample MGYA00242597_ERZ504763 | MGnify/ENA primary metagenome ERZ504763 (study PRJEB26092, sample SAMD00036359) | human gut metagenome | host: Homo sapiens | study: EMG produced TPA metagenomics assembly of...
CGGTTTTAAACAGGAAGTAGCAAGTACGAGAATCGGTGTAACTCCCTTTAAAAGAGGGCTACAACGGTGACCTTACTTCTGCACAGGCAGGAAGCATCGGCGGCGAGATGGTCAAAAAAATGATCATGAAACAGGAAGAGCAGATGTCAGGCAAGTAAAAAACAACTTGCCGGAAGTAAAAAACAACTTCCCGCAAGTAAAAAACAACTTGCCGCAAGACCAAAAACGCTCCACATCCATGGTGTGATGTGAAGCCGTTTTTCTTATACAACATACACTTACTATTTTCATTCGCACGGTACACAAGTCCCTGACGAACATGCTCTACTGTCTCATCATCGGTAAAGTAACGCACGATCTCAAATGCAAACGGAATCGCTGTTCCCATACCGCGGCTTGTGATGATATTGCCGTCCACTACAACCTCATCCTCGCTGGTCGTCGCACCGGTTAATTTTTCCTCGAAGCCCGGATGACAGGTTGCATGTTTCCCTTCTAACAGGCCTGCTGCGCCTAACACACTCGGAGCTGCACAGATCGCAGCAACCAATTTCCTTCCTCTGCAAACTTGCGGATCACGGCATTGACGGTCTCATTTTCCAGTAAATGCATGGTTCCCGGCATACCGCCCGGAAGCACGATTCCATCCAGGTCTTCATATCCGGTTTCTTCTGCAAGCGCATCTGCTAAAAAAGTAACCCCGTGAGAGCTTGTCACTTCTTTTTTTTCCGGTAATTGAGAGCATAACGATCTCCATTTTTGCACGACGCACAACATCAACTACGGTAAGTCCCTCAATTTCCTCACAGCCATCTGCCATGAAAATTCCAATTTTACTCATAAATATTTCCTGCCTTTCTAAAGCTTTTGTTTTCCATTTTTGTACAGATAAAGTATAGCAAACTGATTTTTTGTGGTCAATGACTTACATGTCTTCCAAAACTTCTTTTTTCCTGCCCCTGCAACTGCTATAATAGATGCAGTAGTGCTGTTTTCACGCACCAATTAAAAATTTTTTAAACCAAAAGGAGTTTCTACACCATGGAAATCGAACGTAAATATCTGGTAAAAACCTTACCTGACCACTTAGAACAGTATGCCTGTAAAGTGATCGAACAGGGCTACTTAAACACTAACCCGGTCGTGCGCATCCGCCGCTCCAATGACGATTACATTCTGACCTACAAGGGAAAAGGCATGATGGTGCGTGAGGAATACAATCTCCCCTTAAATGAAGAAGCATTTCTTCACCTGAAAGAAAAAATCGACGGAAGGCTGATTCAGAAACGCCGCTATCTGATCCCGCTTGCCCCCAAATATACGATCGAATTAGATGTGTTTGAGGGAGATCTCGCACCACTGCTGCTCGCCGAAGTAGAATTTGAAACAGAGGAAGAGGCAAATAACTTCACTCCGCCGGAATGGTTCGGAGAGGATGTCACATTCTCCGGCAAATACCACAACAGTCAGTTAAGTAAACTTCCGTAACCTAAAATGTGTGGCAAAACAGCCACACCCATTTTGATTTTTAAATTTTCCCACTGTCTTTCAGCAGTCCATACAGTGTCGGTGTAAAATGAAACTCCTCCATCATATGTTCCACCTCTGTGAGGTAATTTTGTTTTACCGCACGCGGCACGATCTTCTTCTGTACTGCACGGATCAGGATATTCTTTGGCGTATGCGCAAAATCAACAAACTCTAAAAGCTGAGTTTTGTATCCACACACCTCCAGCAGATTCGCACGTATCGCATCTGTCGCAAGCGCGGAAAAACGCTCTTTTATAATGCCATAGCGCGTCAGTAATGAAAACTGCTCCGTCTTTATCTGTCCGTTCAACTCATGCTGACAGCACGGTACGGAAAAATCATCTTTGCATCCCACTGAACCGCATTATAAAGCGCATAATCCGTCGCCGTATCACAGGCATGCAGTGTCACTACCATGTCTACCGGAAACGGTGTCTGATAGCCGTTGATGTCCCCCAGTTCAAAATGCAGATTGTGATAGCCATATTTCTCCGCCGCAAGATTGCAGTTTTTGATCACGTCCTCTTTCAGATCAAGTCCTACGATCTGCACGTTCATTTTTTTGATCTCCGCAAAATAATAATACAGAATAAATGTCAGATAAGACTTTCCACAGCCGAAATCAATGATATTTAAGTGGTCATACGGATAATCACGCACCCCGTCTTCAATAATTTCAAGAAAACGGTTGATCTGGCGAAACTTATCGTACATGGTACGGACTACTTTTCCGTCTGCCGTAAAAACTCCCATATCAACCAGCGGTGGGATCACGGTTCCCTCTTCCAACAGATATTTCTTTTTACGGTTATGGGATTCCTGCACTTTTGCTGCACCCTCTGCCTGCTTTTTGCAGCGGTAAGTCACTTTTCCTTTTTTTGAGATCAAAAGCATATATTCACTGGTTCCATCCCAGGCATTTAACTGTAAAAATTCACTGCCGACACGCCCTGACAGATAATCTAAAAGTCCATCCGGTTCTATCTTTCATGAAAACCTGTTTCTGCGTATAAGCGGCTGCCTGGTAACCGGACGATTTTTTTCAATCTCGATCTTGCGGTATTTTGCAGCTTTGTCAGAGGGTTTGCTGACGATCACCTTGTAAATCTCCTGCTGCGTGATCTGTTGTAATTTTGATTTTAATTCTTCTGAAACCATGTAATCTCCATTTTTGTACACTAATCTTCAACAAATAGCCGTGTGAAAAACAAACTCACAGTCTTATTTTCCACACAGATTATCTGAGACGTGTGCTCTCAAAACGCTGTCTGGTACGGATACACTGTTTGAGCTGCTCATAACGGTCATCGAGATCTCCTTCCGGGATCACAACGTCTAAAACAACTGCCATATTGTTGATCATTTTATCTGTAATGATATCGCGCATAGATGTCAGGATATTATACTTTTCCTCAAAGGAAACCGCATCCAAAAACTCCATAAGTTTCGGTTCTACCTGCTCTTCTGTATCAGATGAAGCACCTTTACTTTCCTGCGCTCCGACATCTCCTGACACAGCTTTGTTGCTCTGTACACTGATATCTCCTGACACGCGCTCATTCTCCCGTACGCTGGTATCTGCATTTCTTCCGTTCTGATTCTGTAGAATCGTCCGCCCTGTACTATGTCCAACACTATATCTTTGTGTCATGTCTGCAGACCGCTCACTGCCAGTCTGTGCTGCCTGCACATCCTCTTTCTTCTCCCGCTCCACCAGCTCAAACCGGTATTTCTGCGTCACCTCCGGATATTTTTCGTGATCCACTTCACTGGTAAACATGGTGAGTGGTCTTGCATACACGCCAAAATCTCCATATAACGCCTGGTAGATCACCAGTTTTTCTCCTGTTTCAGAATGTGTTGCAATTGCTACGATCTGATATAATTTATTTTTAAAATGGCGGTAGATCTCGCCACTTACCGGTATTCTTTCTGCCATACTGTTGCTGTCCTTTCTTTCAACTTATGCCGTATGTACTTCTGTCAATCCCGCAATTTCGTCCGGCAGTTCAAAACGGTTTAACATCTCCACTCCCTCTGCCACAAAATCGCGCTCAAAACTCAGGTTTGCCTGATATCCCATGATCATCAGATCATTGACCTGATCCATCAGGGAACATTCGTCCTCACACTCCCCATGTACCTTTTTCGGCGGCTCCCCTGTTTTTTCATAAAACTGTTCCCGCAGTTCGTCCGTCTGGTTTTCATTGACGTTCGAATCTGCGCGGTTTAAAATAGTATCTTTTCCGGGATTTGAAACAGGACGCGCTGCCTGCGTGGCTTTGCCGTATTCGATGCAGCCGTGCCATACTTCTGCTGCAGCCTCTGTTTTAATTCCTGCTGTCTTGCAGATAAATCCCTCTGCATCGCATTTACCGCATCCGCCAGAACATCCGGTCTTCCTGCATGACCACCATAAGAAACCTGTGTCTGTGGTACATTTTTTCTTCCTCCGCCGGCTGATTCGGCACAGCCGCTTTCTTTTGTTTTCCTTCTTTTTTCTTTTTATCACTGTAAATCCCTGCTGCAATGCCAATAATTATCACAATCAGACCAAACAAATCATCCATAACTCTTCATGCTCCTCTCCTCTTTAACTTTGTAAAAATGTTATATATACAAAGTTCACTATTCGTATTATAATATTTTAATATACGTTTCTCAACAAAATTTTACTCTTTGGAGGATATATGTTACCAAAAAATTAAAGCGGCTCTCTGACATGCAGTTGATCGCACTTGGTTTTCTTCTGCTTATCTTAGGCGGAACATGTCTTTTGATGCTTCCCTGCTCTTCCCGCACCGGCGAATTTACCCCTTTTATCACAGCACTTTTTACAGCAACAAGTGCCACCTGCGTCACCGGTCTTATTCTGGTCGATACCTATACACACTGGTCCTTCTTTGGACAGCTTGTATTATTACTTTTAATCCAGATCGGCGGTCTTGGCTTTATTACCATCGGAACTGCTGTTTCCCTGGTGCTGCGCAGGAAAATCGGTCTCAAAGAACGCGGCTGGATCAAGGAAAGTTTCAATGTATTAGATATCGGCGGCGTAGTACGGCTGATCAAACGTGTATTAAAGGGAACCGTACTATTTGAAGGAATCGGTGCACTGCTGTTATTTACCCGCTTTTATCCTGAAATGGGTTTTTTTAACGGACTTTATTACAGCATCTTTCATTCCATATCTGCGTTTTGCAATGCGGGTTTCGACATCATGGGAAAATACAAACCATATTCCTCTTTTACTGCCTATTATGACGATCCAATCGTAAGCTTTACGCTGTCTGCATTAATTCTGATCGGCGGCATCGGATTTATCGTCTGGAGTGATATCATTGACCACAAATGGCACTTTAAAAAATATGCCCTGCAGACAAAAATGGTCTTGAGTTTTTCGGCAGTTCTGGTATTTGGCGGAGCTTTACTGTTTTATTTGCTGGAACGAAATAATCTTTACGCCGATATGAGCACGACAGGCATCATCTGCAGTTCTTTTTTCAGTGTGATTACACCAAGAACTGCCGGTTTTAATACACTTGATATTGGCTCTCTCACAGAGGGTGGCAAACTGCTTACCATTATCCTGATGTTCATCGGAGGCGGTTCCGGTTCCACGGCGGGCGGCGTCAAATGGCAACCATTTCGTTCTGCTCCTGCATCTGCGCTCCACGCTCTTAAGAACGACCGGAACAAATATTTTTGGCCGCAGGATCGAAGACGACACGATCACAAAAGCTACAGCCCTGCTATGTACTACTGTTTGCCGGACTTACCGCAACCCTCGCAATCTGCGGCATGCAGGGTTTTCCGCTCGGAGATACGCTTTTTGAAGTCATATCCGCAATCTGTACTGCCGGAATGACAACCGGACTGACCGGACAGCTTAATTTTATCTCGCGGCTTATCATTATTTTTCTGATGTATATCGGTCGTTTGGGAAGCCTTTCCTTTGCACTTTCCTTTACCGATCACAAAAAACTGACACATATCATGCAGCCGGTAGAACGCATCAACATCGGCTGAGAAAGGAATTTACTTATGAAATCAATTTTAATTATCGGACTCGGACGTTTCGGCACCCATTTATGTCAGGATCTTGCCAAACTTGACAATGAGATTATGATCGTTGACAAAGACGAAGCAAGCTTAGAAGACCTTCTTCCCCTTGTGGTCAGCGCCAAGATTGGCGACTGCACCAACGAAAAAGTATTAAAAAGTCTTGGTGTCGGAAACTTTGATTACTGTTTTGTCTGTATTGGTGAAAATTTTCAGAGCAGTCTTGAGATCACAAGCCTGTTAAAAGATCTTGGAGCAAAATATGTTGTCAGCAAGGCCAACCGTGATATCCACGCAAAGTTCCTGCTGCGCAACGGCGCGGACGAAGTTATTTATCCAGACCGTGATATTGCAGAAAAGTTGCAGTCCGTTTTTCTGCAAATCAGGTCTTTGACTATGTGGAACTCGGAAATAATTTTCCATTTACGAAATTGCCCCTCTGCCGGAATGGATCGGCCATTCGATCAGGGACGTCAATGTCCGCGTCAAATATAATGCAAATATCATCGGCATCAAAGCTGAAAACGGCATGGAACTGATGCCTAATGCAGAGTATGTGTTCCGTAGAGAAGAACATCTGATGATCATCGGGCATAAGCGGGACATGGAAAAGATTTTGAAGAAATTATAAGTGCATTTCTTTTTCATAAATGTCTGCTGCCTCTTCTAACAGTTTTCGGATTTCAAGATGCTGCGGGCACTGTGCCTCGCACTTTCCGCATTTGATGCAGTCTCCGGCTTTACCGCTTCCGTCGATCTGACAGCGGTAAGACCCCCGCGTCACATCCGTCAATCCAAACTGTACGCCCATGTTGTAGACTCCAAAAATATCCGGATACGGATCTTTTTCGGACATCCCTCCACACAGTAACGGCAGTTGGTACAAGGAATCGTTGGAAGTTTTTCGAGTTCTTCCACCACCTTTCCGATTGCCTGCTGCTCTTTATCCGTGAGCGGCTGAAAATCTTTCATATAAGCCGTATTGTCCTGTAACTGCTTTAGATCCGACATTCCGCTTAACACCAAAATTACATTTGGCAGTGATGCCGCATACCGGACCGCATAAGATGCATAGGAAGCATTTTCATCCAGCGCACTTAAGATCCTCGCCGGCTCTCCGACCATATTTGCTAACGTACCGCCCTTGACAGGCTCCATCACGATCACAGGTACTCCATGCTTTTCTGCCACCTCATAACATTTGCGTGACTGCACGTTCTCAGACTCCCAGTCATAATAATTGATCTGAAGCTGCACAAACTCCATCTCCGGATGATTTGTCAGAATCTCATCCAACACATCTGCCTTATCGTGGAAAGAAAATCCGATATGCCGGATCTTTCCCTCCGCTTTCATGCTCTGTACAAACTGAAATCCGCCTAAGTTCTCTGCCTCTTTGACCCGGTCTTTATTCATGGCATGTAAAAGATAAAAGTCAAAATACTCTACCTGGCATTTTTTTAACTGTTCCTCGAAATACTTTCCGTAGTCAGCGTACTCTTTGACCAGCCATACCGGCATCTTGCTCGCAAGGAAAAAACGATCCCTCGCATACCGTTGTACCAGACAGCGTCCGACTGCTTCCTCGGATCTGCCATTGTGATATGGATATGCGGTGTCAAAGTACTTAAATCCCTGTTCGATGTAGGAATCGACCATCTCGCAGAACGCTGCGTCGTTGATATTTTCTGTGCTGCCGTCGGTTACCGGGAGACGCATGCAGCCGAATCCCAGTTTCTTTGGCATTTCTTTGGTTAACTCGCTCATTTGTGTGTGCCCCTTTCTTTTGGGTTGTTATAATAAAACATAAAGTCTTGGGCGAAACTCTTCTGCAGGTTGTGGTGGTCGTTGTGTGGCGGGCACCTGTTTAACGAAGGCACGCTCTCGCTGCGTGTCGCTCGTAGCGGATACTAAGCGACCAAAATACGGTCGCTAAGTACCGACGGCTCCCCAGCACCTTCTTATAAACAGGTGCCCGCCGCACAACTACGCTACGTTCTTGAGAGTTTCGCGTTGGCAAACCTTTCTTTTTATTATAACAACCTAAAGGAAAGCTGTATAGTATTCTTTTTCATGCAGCGATCGGCACACCACTCCACTCTATACTTCCCCTCATGCAGCGATCGGCACGACTCGCCCTACAACTCCCCGTGGGCGGCCGGCACGGCAACGCCCACACCCCGGCGTGAGATGCTGGGTTTGCCGGCTGGGAGGGGCGGGTGGCTGGGGCTTTCGGCTGGGGTGACTTTGGAAGGAAATTAGAAAATCTTAGTGCCCCTGCCAACACACAGCGATGTGCTGCCACGGATGGCAGCACAAACCCCGGTCGAGCCACGGATGGCTCGTCTGGGGTGCTCGCGTCCGCCTTCCACAACCTCCCGCAGGGGCACTTAGAATTTCTTATTCCCGCACAACGGAACCCCAGCCGAAAGCCCCAGCCACCCACACCGCACCAGCCGGCAAACCCAGCCACCCCACTCCCACAAAAAAGCAGAGCCACCCATGCCCTGCTTTTTCATTCCCGCACCTTAACTCTGGTACACCTCAATAAAGTTCTTCACAACCTCCACCAGCTTTTCATATCCCATGGAAGTCGTATCCAGACAGAAATCATAGTTTCTCGCATCATACCAGTCCTTCCCGGTATAATATTTATAATAATCCGCACGGTGCTTATCGATCTTTTCGATCTTATTCTCCGCATCCCGCCCGGTGATTCCGTCATGCTCCATTACACGGACGATACAATCTTCCTTCGGTGCAAAGAAAAACAGACGGAGCACATTCGGATCATCCTTTAACACATAATCCGCACATCTTCCGATAATGATACAGGACTCTTCCTCCGCCAGTTCACGGATCACTTTTGCCTGATAATTAAACAGGTTGTCATCCGATACGAAATCTGCGCTCTCCGGCGGGATTACACCGCCCTTGTACGGATTTTTGCGTGCAATACGAAACAAAGGTGATTTCTTTAATTTTTCATCGGTCTGTCCGAAAAGCGCCTCATTGATGCCGCTGTCATCGGATGCCATTCTTAAAATCTCTCTGTCGTAGCAATTAATTCCAAGTTCTTCTGCGAGCAGCTTACCCAGCGTACGTCCGCCGCTGCCATAGCTTCTTGCGATTGTAATCACTGTTTTTTTCATTGCTGCATCCCCCTATTCTCCAAGATATGCTTTCTTGATCGATTCGTTATTCATCATTTCCTTTGCATCACCGGAGAGAACGATATTGCCGGTCTCCAGTACATATGCACGGTCAGCAATGGATAACGCTTTCTTTGCATTCTGCTCTACTAAAAGAACCGTTGTTCCGCCGGCAGAAATATCACGGATAATGTGGAAAATCTCCTCCACGAGGATCGGAGAAAGTCCCATGGACGGCTCATCCATCAGGATGATTTTCGGCTTTGACATCAGCGCACGACCCATGGCAAGCATCTGCTGCTCACCACCGCTTAAGGTCCTGCAAGCTGGTTTTTACGCTCTTCCAGTCGTGGGAAACTCTCATATACTTTTGCTAATGACTCTGCGATCTCCTGTTTATCTTTTCTGGTATATGCACCCAGTTTTAAGTTTTCATATACGGATAACTCTGCAAATACACGACGTCCCTCCGGCACATGCGCCATTCCCATGGAAACGATCTTGTGTCCCGGGATCTTTGAGATATCACATCCCTCAAAAATAATCTCGCCCGCCGCAGGACTCAACATACCGGTGATCGTCTGCAGCGTTGTCGTCTTTCCGGCGCCGTTTGCACCGATCAGCGCAATGACTTCTCCCTCATTGACCTCAAAGGAGATTCCCTTGATTGCCTGGATCACGCCATAGTATACTTCCAGATTCTTTACTTCAAGCATTGCCATAACTTAAAACCTCCTTTCCTATTCTCCTAAGTATGCCTTGATAACCTGTGGATCATTCAGGACTTCTGTCGTTTTACCCTCTGCTAAAACCTGCCCGAAGTTTAACACGGTAAGTTTCTCACAGATACCGGATACCAGTTTCATATCATGCTCGATCAGAAGCACTGTCATGTCAAACTCATCTCTCACAAAATGAATTGTCTCCATCAGCTCTTTTGTCTCGTTCGGGTTCATACCGGCAGCCGGCTCATCTAAGAGCAGAAGCTTTGGATTTGTCGCAAGTGCTCTCGCGATCTCAAGTTTTCTCTGTTTACCATAAGGAAGGTTGGATGCAAGAAAATCTGCTTCCTTCTCAAGGTCAAAGACTCTTAAAAGTTCCATTGCCTTCTCATTCATCTCTTTTTCTGCCTTATGGTACTTCGGCAGACGCAAAATTCCGGTCAGTGTGGAATAAGTGATCTGATTGTGCAGACCGATTTTTACATTATCAAGTACGGACTGGTCTTTAAACAGACGGATATTCTGGAATGTACGGGCAATCCCTGCTTTGTTGATATCGATCGTCTTTTTCCCTGTGATATCCACTCCATCTAACGTGATTGATCCGTCATTCGGTGTATATACACCGGTGAGCATATTAAATACGGTCGTTTTTCCGGCACCGTTTGGCCCGATCAGTCCGTATAACTGTCCTTTTTCAATCGAAATATGAAATCCGTCTACTGCACGCAGACCGCCAAAGGAGATACCAAGATTTTTTACTTCCAATAAACTCATGTTACTGTACTCCTTTCTTTGTGTTCTTTTTCAGTTTTGCAGCTACACGCTGTCTGAACTCAATACATTTCGGTGCCCAGTTAAAGAGCATCATTGCGATCAGTACGATGGAATAAATCAGCATACGATAATCGGAGAGTCCACGCAGTACCTCCGGCAGCAATGTCAGGATCACAGCCGCAATGATCGAACCGCGGAAGCTTCCCATACCGCCTAATACAACAAATACAAGGATCATGATCGACATGTTGTAACCAAGTTTGCAGGTGTCGCTGTAACAGTAGACAGATTGTGCGCATATAAAACACCGCCTGCTCCCGCGATCGCTGCAGAGATCGTAAATGCCATCAATTTAAATTTTGTAATGTTAATACCAACCGATTCAGCTGCAATACGGTTATCACGGATCGCCATGATGGCACGTCCGCTTCTGGAATTTACCAGATGATATACAATGAAAAGACAGATCAGAATCATAATCACGCCGGCGGTAAAGCTGGATAAGTGCGGAATCTTTGCAATTCCTTTTGCACCATTGATCAGCCACTCTCCCTCATCGGAAAGTTTGATTGCATTTCCGTTTGAAATCGCAAAATGAAAACCATCGGTATCTTTTGCGATATAAAGTACGTTGATCACGTTTTTGATGATCTCACCAAATGCAAGCGTTACGATTGCAAGATAGTCACCTCTTAAGCGCAGTACCGGGATACCGATCAGGAATCCGAAAAATGCTGCTACAGCGGTTCCGATAATTAAAACGATGATAAACAGCAGAATCTGGTTTGGGATCACATCCTGTAAAAGCTTTGTTGCAAATGCACTTGAAAATGCGCCAACACACATAAATCCCGCATGTCCGATACTAAGTTCTCCCAAATAACCGACACAGAGATTTAATCCAATTGCTACAATAGAATATGTACACATCGGCACTAAAAGTCCCTGCATCAGGGAGGACAACACTCCGGCTGCAATCAGTATCTGGACGATGAGATAGGCCACAATTACCATCGCAAAGGTAATCAGATGGTCTAATGTACTTTTTTTTCATTGATTTTACATTTAATTTTGACATATCATTACTCCAATCTGACCTTATACTTTTTCGTGGATCTGTTTTCCAAGAATACCGGTCGGTTTTACAAGCAGTACAATGATCAGCACTGCAAACACGATTGCATCTGACAACTGGGACGAAATATAAGCACGTCCTAAGATCTCAATGATACCAAGCAGGATACCACCAATCAGTGCTCCCGGAATAGAACCGATTCCTCCGAATACCGCTGCGGTAAATGCTTTGATACCAGGCATGGAACCTGTATAAGGAGTCAGTGTAGGATATGCGGAGCAGAACAGCACACCTGCGATTGCCGCAAGCCCGGAGCCAATTGCAAAGGTCAGTGAAATTGTTGCATTGACATTCACACCCATCAGCTGTGCTGCATCTTTATCCTCAGAAACAGCAAGCATCGCCTGTCCGGCTTTTGTTTTTTGATAAAAATCATCAGACCAGCCATGATGATGACACAGGCAAGAACCGTCACGATCGTGGTTCCTGAGATTGTAAGACTTCCACCTGCAAGTTTTAAGGACGGCAGTGTTACAACATTTGTAAAGGACTTTGTGTCTGCACCGAATAATAACAGTGCGGCATTCTGTAAAAAGTAGCTGACACCGATTGCTGTAATCAATACGGCAAGCGGGGTAGCACGTCTGAGTGGTTTGTAAGCAATTTTTTCGATGACGATACCAAGAACCGTACAAACAATAACAGACAGAACAACTGCCACAAGTGGCGGCCATCCCTGACCGTTCATGGCAAGGAATACCACATAACAGCCGATCATGATAACATCTCCATGTGCAAAGTTTAACATCTTTGCGATACCGTATACCATGGTATATCCCAGTGCAATGATCGCATAGACGCTTCCAAGACTGATACCATTGATCAGGTAAGATAAGAAATTCATAACAATCCTCCATTCTTACTTTATAACGTTAATACATTGATTTTTTTATTATACCATTTGAAATACTTGTATACAATCTTTTTGTTTCAAAAAAACGCCACAATGTGACGTTTAAAAATATTCTGTCATAAGTATAAAAGGGGCTGACTGCGACAGCTTCGTCTGCAAACAACCCCTTTCTTTCCTTATAAAATAACTATTTATTTTTTATTCATTTACATTGCTGCGTAAGCACCATCTTTGATCACTACTGCCTTAGGAGCCTTGCTGACCTCTCCGGTTGCCTGCCATGTCATTCCCTCACCTGTCAATCCATCTACAGAGATAGATGTCATTGCTCCGGTTAATGCAGTGCCCAGATCAGAAGCACTCATATCCGGTGTTGCACCTGCCTGCTCGATAGCTGCTTTGATAACATAGATTGCATCGTAAGCATCTGCTGCGAACTGGTTTGGAACATCGCCATATTTCTCTTTGTATGTGGAAACAAATGCTTTTGTTTTCTCATCATCTGCATCTGCAGCGAATGGAGTTAATAACATAACACCTTCCGCTAAAGATGTATCAAAGTTCTCAACGCCAAGGATTCCGTCCATACCATCAACACCGAAGAAAGCCGGCTCATAACCCATACCGTTTGCCTGGGTTAAATGATAGATGCCTCTGTATAGTAAATCGGTAAGAATACTAAGTCAGCGCCTGCAGACTGCGCTTTCTGAAGCTGTGTGGAAAAATCTGTCTTGGAATCTGCTGTAAACGCTTCCTCAGCTACAACCTCAAGTCCTTTATTCTGTGCCTCTTCCACGAAAGTAGCTTCGATACCGGAAGAATATACGCTCGAACTGTCATAGATGACTGCAACTTTTGTTCCTAAATTGTTGTCTGCAATGTACTGTGCAGAAGCTGTACCCTGGTTCGGGTCTGTAAAGCATGCCTGGAATACATTATCGTTTGTGATAACATCTGTGGATGATGCGGATGGTGTAATCTCAAACATACCATCTTCTGCTGTCTTGTCTGCAACTGCTACACAAGGTGTTGTTGTAACAGTTCCCATTAAGATCTGCATACCCCAGTCTTTTAATGAGTTATATGCATTGACGGATTTCTCTGCATCGTTCTGATCATCCTCTGCTTTGAATGCAAGCTGATATCCGTTTGCACCGCCAGCTGCATTGATCTCATCCACTGCCATCTGTGCTGCGTTCATAACTGCGTTTCCGTAAATTGCTGCATCACCGGTTGTCGGTCCGATGCTTCCGATCTTAAATACAGAACCGTCTGCTGCACTGTCGTCTGATGCGCTGCTGTCTGCTCCTGCAGATGCATTGCCTGTTGATGTGTTTCCTGCTGAACTGCCACAGCCTGCCAGACAACTTACTGCCAGTGCTGCTGTTAAAAACATACTTACCGCCTTTTTCATAATAGCCTCCATTCCTGCCCATTTTTCAGGGCATCACAAGTTGTGTTCGAGCACAAATCTTGTGTGTGAAAAATGTAATTTTTCACACTTTTTCCTCCATTCATCTTCCGCACCTTATATTGTCATGATATTTCATACATTTGCGAAAGCTCTGAAACTTGTTGTTGCAATAATAGCAAAAATATACACTTTGCACAATATTCAGATTCACCTAAATTCTTGATGGATTTTAATCATAATTATACAAAGTGACATGTTTCATAACTTTTAGTTATATATAGCATGAATCATACGAAATAAAAGCATCCATATCCTCTTTTAACCCTGCTGCTTCGATGCTGTCTGCATAGCGGTCCGTAAAATTTTCTTTCAGATAATCCGAAAGGAACTGATTGCGCTGTCCATTTTCCATATCAGCAAGTGTATCTTTCTCTTCACGAATCAAATAAAATGCAAGTGCAAAAAAATCCGGTGCTTCCCATGCCGCAGCATCCTTTAACACTGCCTGTATGTTTTCCAGCTCGCTGCGCAGCATAAGTGTGCTGATCTTTGCATCCGGCATTCCAAGCTCCGATGATGCCGTCTTTAAACACTTTACCGTTGAACCGTAATCCGGATCGTCCTCCCGGATCGAACATATGTGATAAACATGATCTAAATCCACGATCAAAGAATCCAGGCTTTTTTTACATCCCGTTCCGGTTCCTCCGTCATTTCATCCAGTAAAAGTTCTATCTTACGCTGTGCACGTTCTAAATGTTCCCTTGATGTTTTATAGCCTTCCTGAAGACTTTCTCCTGACCTCTGTGCCTCAGTTATTATTTTTGCCAGTTCACCGGCAGCTCCCTTTTCCATCCCGGCACCAGTCAGTTTCCCCTTCCATTCCTTTTCCCTGCTGCGCTGTTCCTTTTGTTTCTTTTTCTGCTCACTATCCCCAAATATCAATTTTCTCTCCCCCTTCAAACTCCCGCCTGGTTTTAACACAGTAATCTTTGTCTGCGCCGGTGGTCTCCTGCCAGTCAGTGTAACAGGAAATATCCTGCCACAAGAATAATTCCAAGCACTAAAATGGCAACCGGTATAAACGTGATAAATGCTGCGATGATCATTGCAGGAATATCCCCCTTTTCCAGTTCCGGACGTTCCATCTCCTCATACGGCTCCCCCGCTTCTTTTCTGCGTTCTTCCTCGGCAGCATCACTGCCTCATGCAGTTTTTTCATTGCTCCATCTATTTTTCTCTGAAATAACATAAAACTCTCCATTTCTTACTTATAAAATAAGAGCTCACTCTCACTAAAAACACTACGTTTCCAGTTTAAGCCAGCTCTTATCATCTGTCAATTTGTATCTAATTTTTATTTTTCACTACCGGTCACACATATTGTGTGAGCAGTAACTATTTTTCTTCCGGCACACCTAATTTATGATGACATGCCACGAAATGTCCCGGTTCTACTTCTTCGAACTGTGGTGTAACATTCTTACAGATCTCTGTGCAGTAACGGCATCTCGTATGGAACTTACATCCCTTCGGCGGTTGATCGGGCTTGGGATATCTCCCTCAAGAATGATCGTCTCTTTCCTGCCATCCACATCCGTTGTAGGGATCGCAGAAAGTAATGCCTCTGTATATGGATGGTACGGATGTGCAAACAGATGCTCCGTATCCGAAAGTTCCATCATATTTCCCAGATACATTACACCGATTCTGTCACTGATGTATTTGATAACAGAAAGGTCATGGGAAATGAACAGATAGGTTAAATTATTCTGCTCTTTTAAGTCTAACAGAAGGTTAATGATCTGTGACTGAATGGAAACATCCAGTGCAGATACCGCCTCATCACAGACAACAAACTTCGGATGTACTGCAAGAGAACGCGCAATACCGATTCGCTGTCTCTGTCCACCGGAGAACTGATGCGGATAACGATGAATAAAATAGGACGCAAGTCCACACTTCTCCATGATCTCCATGATATAATCCTGCATCTTCGGATCACCTTTTTGAAGATATTGTGAGCCATCAGTCCCTCGCCGATGATCTGCCCTACGGTCATACGCGGTTTAAGGATGAATATGGATCCTGGAAAATAAGCTGAAGATCACGGCGTAAATAACGCATCTCTGCATCGGTTAAGTTTGCAAGATTGATGCCGTCGTCCTTCTGTACCTCATATTTTTCAAAATCTTCATCCTTTTTGCAGTTGTCACGGATCTTATCGATCTCTGCTAACTCAGCCTGTACTTTTTTCTGAAGCTCCGGAATCTTTTTCTTTACTTCCCCGGCTTTCGCAGATTTTCCGTTCTTCTCAAACTCGTCTGCCTGTGCATTGATCTTTCGGATCTCTTTCATGGCAAGATACTCTGCGAGATAATGACGGCCTGCCTCTGCAAGTGCAGTCTCATCTAACGTATAAAGTCCACCAATCAGAGCTGTGATATCCAAAAGATCGTTATCTGCCTCGCTCTCCATCTCGGCAAGGTGCTGTCCGGCTACCTTCTTAGCGATCTTTTCTTCCTCAGTGCCCTCCGGCATTTTGCATAGTCAGCCTCTAATTTTTTTACTTTACCTAAAAGTTCCTCGCATTTTTTCTTTTTATCCGGAAGATTCTTAAAGATCTCCTCAACATATTTTAAATCAAAATCTTCAACGGTACGTCCGTAATATACGGTGCGTCCGCCGGTCTGACGGTAAAGCTGTAACAGCGTACGTCCGAATGTGGATTTTCCACATCCACTCTCACCTACCAGACCAAATGTCTCGCCTTCGTAAATATTTAAACTGATTCCATCATTTGCCTTTACAAATGACTGTGGTTTTCCCATCTTCTTTTTTCCGATCGGGAAATACTGTTTTAAATTCGAAACGCGCAGTAATACCTTGTTCTCGTCACTCATTAGTTTCTTTCCCCTTTCTTCGGATAAAAGCAGCGTACCATATGTCCCGGTTCTACCTCATTCAGTTCCGGTTCCATCTCACGGCACTTGTCCGTTGCATATTTGCAGCGCGGTGCAAATTTACATCCTTTCGGAAGATCAAGCGGATGCGGTACGGCACCCGGAATTGCCTCTAAACGGATTCCGGTCGGTGTATCAAGACGCGGGATAGAGTAAAGCAGTCCTTCCGTATACGGATGCAGGTAGGAGTTATCCCCAAAAATGCTGCGCACCGGAGCTTTTTCCACAACCTGACCACAGTACATAACAGCGACATCGTCTGCCATCTCGTTGATAACACCAAGATCATGTGTGATAAAGAGAATGGATGTTCTTTTCTCTTTCTTTAAATCATTCATTAATTTTAAGATCTGCGCCTGGATCGTTACATCAAGTGCAGTCGTCGGCTCATCGGCGATCAACAGTTTCGGTCGGCAGGCAAGTGCCATGGCGATCATGACACGCTGACGCATACCACCGGAAAGCTGATGCGGATACTGTTTGGCAACTGCCTCCGGGTTCGGGATACGGACATCCTTTAACATCTCAACCACTTTCTCGGCTGCCTCTTTTTATTCATTCCCTGATGAATGATAAACGGCTCGGAAAGCTGACGCTCTACAGTAAAAATCGGGTTTAAGCTGGTCATCGGCTCCTGGAAATAACAGAGATCTCATTTCCACGGATCTTACACATATCTTTTACCGATACATCTGCAAGATTTTACCATCAAAATGATCTCGCCGCTGTCGATATAGCCGTTGCCGTCTAATAATTTTAAAATACTCATGGCGGAAACACTCTTGCCGCTTCCGCTCTCACCTACAACACCAAGTGTTTTTCCCGGTTCTACCGAATAAGAAACACCGTTTACTGCCTTGACAATACCCTTTTTCGTTTTAAAGAAGGTATGCAGGTCATGAATCTCTAATAAAGCCATTTTGTGTCTCCTCCTTTAACGCTCATTTGATTTCGGGTCGATGGCATCACGCAGACCGTCGCCGACCATATTGATACAGATTACACAGATACCTAACATGATAGCCGGGAATACCCATCTCCACCAGTAGTTCTGGATAACAACGGAACTTACGCAGCCGTTCAACATATTTCCCCAGGTAGGACGCGGCAGTTTCACACCGAATCCTAAGAAGGATAACGTAGACTCTGTCAGCATACAATATGCAAAATCAAGCGTTGCGGATACAATGATAACCGAAATAACATTCGGGATAATATGCTTAAATACGATCACGGAACGTTTTACACCCATCGCATTTGCAGCGGTTACAAACTCCTGCTCACGCTCGGCAAGCACCTGTGCACGGACAAGTCTTGCAAGGCTCGGCCAGCTTAATATACCGAGTATCACCATGATCAGGGCAATCCTTGCGCTCTCTGTCATACTGTTTCCGATAATAGATGTTAAGATCATCGCCATCGGCAGGAACGGAAGACATGCAACGATCTCTGTGATACGCTGTAACACGATATCTACCCAGCCTCCGAAGAAACCGGACACACCACCGACGATGATACCGATGATCGTGGAAATGATAACAGAGATCGCACCGATCGTCATGGTCATACGTCCACCGTTTAAGATACGCGTGAATACGTCACGTCCAAGTTCATCGCTTCCGAACAGATAACCTTTTAATCCCCAGGTCACAATATCACCGGATTTTGTCACTGCATAGTTCTGATAAGTACCGCCGTAGATGGCAGTAACATCTTTTGCTTTCTTTGGAACGTCTGTCTGGTGTTTTGCATTGCTTCCCCAGGAGTAAACAGTTCCTTTATCGGTCAGTGCTGTGATATGGTATCTTCCGGCAAACATGGAAACGATCTCTCCATCCATCTCCGGGATTTCTTTTTCACTCTTGTTAGCTTTTCCCCAAATACGGAGAGAACCATCCTCCATCAGTGCAACACAGGCATCGGATGTTGTCACAATATCTTTTGCTTTTCCAAGATCTTCCGGGATATTGGAAATATCGGATTTCTGACTTCCTAAATGCCGGATCTCACCATCATCTGTGAGTGCCATTAAAGTTGTATTGGCAACAGAGATCTTTGCAATGTGGCTGTTACCGTTTCTTCTTGTCAGGCGCACATCATTTAAGTTTTCATTTCCCCATGCGATTACTTCGCCGCCTTCCGTTAACACATAGGAAATCTGATAACCGGCTGCGATCTGTTTGATCTTTTCATGTTTTACTTCCATCGGAATCTGACACTGTCCCATACGGTCACTACCCCAGATGAAAAGCTCTCCATCTTCATTGAGTGCCATGACATGGTCAAATCCTGCAGATACAGATACCACTTTTCCCATTTCTTTCTGCTTTGGCATCTTCTTTGCAATGTCGATCTTGTTACTGATCTTGGTGTAACCCCAGACATAGACTTTTCCGTCATTGTCAACGCCCACGCTGAATGTTGCACCCGTGGAAATCTCTTTTACATTTCCTTTTAAACCATCCGGCACTTTCATCATATTCAGTCCCGGAGCGACATTGATCTGTGTCTCTTCTTTTTCACTTAAGTCGATCGGGTTAAAGACCGGTCCGATCAGTACGATCAGGAAAATAACCAAAAATACGATCAGGCCGCCAAACGCAAGTCTGTTTGAGGTAAAATTCCTCACAACCGTACGGAGCGGACTCTGAAGCGCTTCTTCCTGTAATACATCGAGTTCTTTATCCCTTTTTCCAAAAAGGTGTTTGAGCATCTTCATGTTTTTCGTTCCTCCTACTTATCAATGCGTACACGCGGATCTACCAGACCGTAGCTTAAGTCTGTGATCAGGTTGCTGAGCAGTGTGATGATACAGTAGAGCATGTTGACTGCCAATGCCATATCATAATCCTGATTCATCAGTCCGACATAATACATTTTACCGATACCATTCAACTGGAAAATCTGCTCGATAACGATCGAACCCATGAAAATACTCATGAACCAGCTGATGATCAGTGTGATGACCGGAAGAAGTGCATTTCTCCATGCGTGGGAATAAATAACAACCTTTTCCTTCAAACCTTTTGCTCTTGCAGTACGGATATAATCCATACGAAGTGCGTCGATCATTGCCGCACGGACATAACGTGTCATACTTCCTAACGCTGCAACCGTCATAACGATGACCGGAAGTGCCAGATAGTGGAGACGGTCAAGCACGAATGCCACTCCTGTTCCCTGGAAGTTCGGCGTATTCATGCCACTGATCGGGAACCAGCCGAGTTTTACGGCAAAAACAAAAATAAATACCAGTGCAACTATATATTGAGGCATGCTGTAGCCGACAATCGTCAGTACCTGTACCGTATTGTCAAATTTAGAAAATTTTCTGACCGCACAGTGAATACCGAGCGGTATCGTGATCGCCAATGCGAGTATCGTGGATACGATATTGATCTGTATCGTGTTTAACAGTGGTGTAGAGAGACAGTCTTTCACATCTTTTTGTAGAAGGAAGAATATCCAAGATCACCTTTTAACAAGTTTCCCATCCATTTTACATAGCGGACCGGAATCGGATCGTCTAATCCTAATTTTTCTCTCGCTTCCTGATAGCGGAGCTGGAATGTCTCATCGGAGACTTTACCTCTTAAGTTCTGCACCTGATTAAGAGCACGGTCACCAGGTACGTTATTAAACAGTACAAAAAGGATAATGGATACTACAAAGAATACCCCTATCATATATAAAATTCTTTTCCCAACGTACTTTAACATAATTTAACCAACCTTCATTTGATTTTTCTTCTTCGTTTCCTTAGGAACAAAATCCTGACATGCCCCTTTGATCCCATTCCAAAAGAAACGATCAAAGAATTTGCCGGAATATATACCGCATGGGCGCGGGACTTATGCCCCACGCCACATACCGGTAAAATTTCACATGGAATAAAATATTACATTGAAATGAAATATTCTAATCAGAATCAATTACTCCATGTTTGCATACAGAATTGCGTTTGTTGCATCCCAGTTGTATCCATCTTCTTCAAAATCATGTAATTTTGATGTGAAGAAGTCATGATAATCATTGGAGTACAGCGGAATCTCAGGAAGCTCATCATTCCAGTCAGCGATGAAATCGAACCATGCTTTTGCATAAGCCTCATCATCACCTTCTTCTGTATGATTCATGGCAAGTGCAAGATCATACAGTTTCTGTCCTTCTTCGCCCTCTAATGCGTTGGTGTTGTTAGAAGAGCCCGGCTCATACTGGAATGCAACATCATAAGGGTTACCGAAACCACTTGCTAAGTTGAACATCTGATATGGGTTCTCCGTTGAGTTATCATAGTAATAGGTCAGTAAGTCTGTGAAAGTACCAACAGTCTGGTTGATCTTCATACCTGCTGCTTCTACATCCGGGTTCTGCTGTAAGGAAGTTACAAGCAGGTCAGATACAGAGTTATTCTCAGAAGAGAACCACTCGATGACTAACGGCATGTAAGTACCATCGTCTAATTTCTTATAACGGATTCCGGAACCTGAGTAATCAGAACCATCTTCGTTGTATACCCAGCCGCCATCCTCTAACTCTTTGACTGCAGAGTCAAGGCTGTATGTGTAAGAGTTTAATCCGTCTAATTCTTCTGCGTATTCCTCAGCCATCCACTGCTGTGTACCATAAGGTCCGCTTACAACCGTACCATGTCCACCGGTGAATGTCTGTGCAAATGTTACACGGTCAAGCAAGTAAGCCATTGCATGACGTACTTCTTTGAACTGGGTCGGTCCCTGATTACATTTGAGAGAAATCATTCCATAACCTGCGCGGCCATAGCTTAAGTAATTGAAGTTACCCTCTTCTACCATGTCAAGACCCTGTTCGATCTGATCGCCGTCTGCTACCTGATATAAGATATCAACAGCACCGGTCTTTAACTGATCCATCATAGTATCCTGTGGTGTATATTTTACGATAACAGTCTCGATATTTGCTGTCTGTCCCTCAAAGTTACCCGGGAAATTCGGGTTCTTTGTCAGTGTGTATGCATAAGAGTTCTCATCATAAGATGTGAACATGTAAGGACCGGAGCAGATATTGTAGTCATATCTTGCAGCCTGTACTTTGTCACCGATATACTCAGAAGTAAAGTTATCAGAGAATTTCACACCATCCTCTGTATCCTCTAAAGTAACATCTTCCGGCAGCCATAAGTCCATAGACTCCGGCTGGTTAGAGATCAAAGCCTGTCCATAGTAATATGGCATAAACTGTGCATCGATCGTTACAGAAAAAGTCTTGTCATCGATCAGATGAAGTCCTTCGAATGTATCGCTCTCACCATTTAAATATGCATCATATCCTTTTACATACTGAACAGTACTGTCTGTTAAGTTGCTTGCTTCGAGATCCGTAACCATCTCATTGCATCTTAACATGTATGTTAATAAGTAATCATCTGCATTGATATCAGAACCATCACTGAACTTTAAGCCGTCCTTGATCTTAACAGTGTAAGTTCTGCTTCCGTCCTCGTTATCTGTTACTTCCAGATTGTCAAGAACAGCCGGGTTCTCGATCCATTTACCTGTCTGGTCTTTGTCGATCGGAGCCATACCTGTAACTAATTTGAATGCATCGTAATCAGAAGCACCGTTTGCCAGAATGGAGTAATATCTCCACTTGTCTCAGAACTCTCGCCTAAGATTACCTGTTTGTTGCTGTAAGTACCGTTAAAAGTACTCTCTGTGCCGTCTGCAGCTGCCTCTGTTCCCTCTACAGCAGCGTTGTCAGAAGAAGCGTTGTTTCCCGCATCAGCATTGCTGTTTCCTGAACCGCATCCTGCTACCATTCCGGTAGTCATGGCACCGATCAGAAAAAGAGAAATCAGTTTCTTTTTCATAATAGTTCCTCCTTATAGAAAATTGTTCTATATAAAAACGCCATGGCGTCTTTATAACATTATCGTTGTAGCACGTTATCGTGCTAAAATATTTTTGTATAAGCAAAAAAGTGCCAACAGACCTCTTTGCCCGTTGCACTTTAAAAATATACAACTGTTTGTTCCCGACGAACAACACTTTTTTATTATACATGCGAGCCGTTTTTTGTCAATACTTTTTCTCATTTTCAGACATGTATAAATATAACGCTTTTTCCACCAATTTCCATTCTTTTGCATTATCATTCAAGAACCTTCCTAAATGTATGAATTTTTTTCATTATTTTAATTATTGGGAATATTTATATTCCGTTATAGATTTCACCTTTTCCTGTTTCTTCTATATTATATGCATTTCACCGTTATGCTGCTTTCCATCTCTGTCTGCAGCTGTTATAATAGAGATACTTTGTAATCCCATTCATTTTTATTTATAAAGGAGACATCACCATGATCACACCGGAGGACATATTAAACCTTAATTTCTATAAAAAAGAAAAATTTACCGGCAGCTACAAAGGCATGCGCTACCTGATCCAGAAGGACTATGAGGAAGAGTCCGATCATGACATTTTCCGTGCCACTTACTGGCCGGGTCCCTATAACTTTGCAGTCACAGATGATTCCTTAAAAAGCTCTGCCACCTTTCCTTTTACAGAGGACGGAAAGCTCCAGGTCGTGGACTGGCTTAATGAGAACTGGGAAAAGGAAAAGATCATTTTCAGTCTTTATTGCTTTAAAGGATTGACAGTACCCCGCTATAAACTTAAAATCTGATTAAAGGTGTTACTTTAGTCCTAACTTACACAGAATGAAAATAGTGTGAAAAATAAGATTTTTCACACGCAAGATTTGTGCTTACGCACAAACTTATGATGCCCTGAAAAACGGGCAGGAATGGAGAGATTTTATGGAGTATAACGAATTGTATTTCAAAGCAAAGTCAAATGCAAAAGCTCGTACGGTCTGGCTGATCTTAATCGCATCATGACTTTGTCCTATGGCTCTGAGACATCCCAGGGGCTTCACTCCGCAAAATATTACACAACCTTTCTTCTCATGGCATGGGTTCCCTTTTTCATTGGTATTCTCGTACTAAAGATCAATGGAAAAAGCTTCTTCTGTATACAAGGAAATCGTTGTCGTCGGTTACGGTTCGTTTTATACTTACGTCATCCTTACCACGGATTCCGCGATCGCTTTCGGCTATATCCTGCCTCTGACAAGTATGCTGATTCTTTTTAAGGATCGCAAGTACATGATCCGGTGTGGTATTGCCAATGAGATCATCGTAATTGTCCATCTTGTTTTACATAATATGTATGGAATCAACCCGAGTATCGTACTGAACGATTACTATCTTCAGATTTCCACGATATTGCTCTGCTATATCTGCTACGTTGTTTCCATTGACCATTTAAACGAATCTGACGGTGCACTCGTCAACTCCATCCGGGACAATTTAGACCGCGTGGTAACAACAGTCGGACAGGTAAAAGGCGCCAGCAGTTCCATTGTTGATGGTGTCACTGTTGTCCGCGAACTTGCTGATGAAAACAGGCAAGGAGCTGATTCCGTTGTAAAAAGTATGGAAGAGCTTACCCAGAATAACGATATTCTTTATACAAAAACGATGTCCTCCATGGATAAAACCTCCGATATCAACATGCAGGTGCAAAATGTGGCAGCTCTGATCGAAAAGATGGTAAATCTGATTCAGGAATCCATCGAGCATGCAAACTTAAGTGCCGAAGAGCTTGCCGATGTTGTGACAACCACCAACACAATGGCTGATCTGTCCGCGCATGTCGAACAGGTTTTAGAGAACTTCAAACAGGATTTTGATATGGTAAAGGAAGAGACCGGAACGATCGAAGGAATTACTTTCCAGACAAACCTCCTCGCCTTAAACGCCTCCATCGAAGCCGCCAGAGCCGGTGCTGCCGGAAAAGGCTTTGCCGTTGTAGCTGACCAGATTCAGGGGCTCAGCGTGGAGACCAAAAATTCCTCCGGCCGCATTCGTGATGCATTGACCCATTTAGATGAGACTTCCGGAAAAATGACACAGTCCATCACGCAGACACTCGACTTGATCCAGACAACACGTGAAAAACTAACACTCGTAAAAGACAGTGTTACAAGTATTACCAAAGATTCCACAACACTCGGTGAAAATATCAAGGTAATCGACGGTGCCATGAAAGATGTGGAATCTTCCAATCACGATATGGTTGACAACATGAAACAGGTCTGTGATACCATGGATGTCATGACAAAATGCATCAACCAGTCAGACGATGTTTCCCGCACAATGTTGAGCAAATACGAGGAATCCGCCGTCAACGTAAACAAGATTGAAACCATTGTCGGAAAACTGATGGGTGAGCTTGGTACCGGAGGTTTCATGGGAATCGGCGATGCCAGACCCGGCATGAAAGTCGTCCTGATTGCAAAGAACGGAAGCTCTTCTTTCACCGCTCACGGCGAAGTGACAGAATCCTTAGATGGTGGAATCACGGCACGTCTGCATGTTCCTTTCGGAAGTTCGATCGATACCAGAAACAGGAATTTTACCTACGAACTGCAGATCTCCGTGACAAACGCATTGTATATCTGGGAAAATGCTGAGATCACCACGATGCGTGGTCAGTCGTCCGATATGTATAAGATTACAGTTACAACCAACCCGAAGGTTGTTAACCGGCGTAAATATCCTCGTATGCCGATCTCTAACAAGTGTACGATCACGGTAAAACAGAACGGTAAACAATATAACGGTCAGATGATCAACATCAGTGCCGGCGGCTTTGCATTCAGTGTCCGTGATAATTTCTTTTCCAGTGCAATCGGTTCTGATATCACCTTATCGATTCCTGATCTTCCGGTGGAAAATGCCCGCCAGTTAGAAGGTCATATCATCCGAAGCACAGACAATGAGAACGTCTTTATCGTCGGCTGCCGTATGCCAGAGGATAATACAGCGTCGAACAGTATGTACGAAACAATTACCAGGGTGAGTAAATCTCATGTGTCATAAATAAAACAGCGGATAACAACTTCTTTTCTTGTTGTTACCCGCTGTTTTATTATTTGTGCCTGTTAATTTCTTCTTATTTACTTTTATTCCTTATACAATAAAATGCTCTACGTTCTGCTGTAACTTATCTGCTGCATGATGAGCTGCTTCCGCTTTTTCTTTAATCTCGGCTGCCTTCTCTACCACAACACCTGTCTTCTCTGCGATATCGTTCGTACCGGTTGCTCCCTCCGTAGCTGCCTTGCTTACTTCGCCGATGGCATCCATAACACCGTTGATTGATGCTAACAGCTGCTCTGAGGATGCTGAGAAGTCTGTTACCAGTGCATCAATACTTCCTGCATCATTGCTGTAGGAATCCGCCATATCGGAGAATCCCGCAAAGCTGTCTACCACGTCGGTTCCAACAAACTCTAACAACTTCTTTGCTCCGTCTGCAAGATTTGTTACCGATTCCACAACATTCTTTGTCACATCCTGGATATGTACACTGCTGCCTTTGACTGCTCGGCAAGTACCCTGATCTCATCCGCAACAACTGCAAATCCCTTTCCTGCCTCTCCTGCACGCGCTGCCTCAATTGAAGCATTGAGTGCTAACAGGTTGGTCTGTCCGGTAATCTCCATAATGGACTCTGCAAGAACACCGATCTGATCGACTACCTTGATATCTTCAAGTGCTTTTGTCAGTCCCTCATTGATCTCGGCATGGATTGCTTGGTACGCTCATCATTTTCTGTTGTTGTCTTTTTAATGCCTACGGCACGGTCACGGATATCATCTGCTTCCGTTGCACCGTCCTGTGAACGTGTTGCAATACTCTTTGCTGCACTTTCGATCTCATGGGACATTGCATTGATCTCTTCGGAGGAAGCCGCTGTCTCTTCCATACCCGCTGCAAGCTCTTCCGTCGTTGCGGAAACATTCTCGATTTCTTCGTCTAATGCCTGAATATTATCATCGATCTCCTGTACCATTCTGGTGATCTCAGTTGCCTGACTCTTGACCTCACCGATCAGTCCGCTCATCTCATTTCTCATGGACTCTAAAGATGCTGCGAGTTTTCCAAAATCATCGCGGCGCTTTAACAGTGCCGTTCCCATTGCCTGTGAAAAATCGCCCTGTTCCATGACACCGATGGAACTGATACATTTTTCAGTGGTCTGATGATGCTGATAATGATCATAATCAGCAATAAAACTACTATTATTCCCTCAATCAACGTTGAGATAATAAACAGTGTCATCCTGCCTGTAACATAAGAAGAAAAATCTTTTTCAATTGATGCTACCTGATCATCAATATAATCCGTATAATTTCCGGTTCCGATCACCCATCCAAACGGTTCAAATGCCTTACTGTAGGAACGCTTCGGAGAAGGTTCTGTCTCTCCTTCTTTCGGGAATACATAATCCGTGTATCCTCCGTCTGCCTCCTGACCGACACGGATGATCTCTTTTACCATCTGGTATCCATTGGCATCTTTCGTCTCCATACGATTGGTGCCTTCCGTGTCATTTCCTAAAAGCACCACATTGGTTCCGTCATACTGATCCACCCAGAAATATCCGGCATCTCCATAACGAAGCTGTCTGATCTCATCTGCTGCCAATTTCTTTGCTTCCTCTTCCGTATACACACCAGCCTGATACTGATCGTAAATTGTCTGGCAGAGCGAAATCACATTGTCCACCTGCTGTTTGATCTGTTCGTCGTAAGATGCGCGCTCATCTACTTCCAGCGTTTCCAGTGCTTTACTCTGCAGCTGTTTCATGCTTTCCGATGAAATAACAGCACACAACACCAGTGCCACTATCGTCGCCAACATTACGATAATCAGCTTCGTCTGTACTTTCACATTGTTCATAAATTGTTCCTCCCGCTTCCATACTTTCATTCCGGAGTTTACAAACATGATGTATATGGATTTTTCTATATACATTTTTGAAACTTCCTTGCCATTATTTTACCATATTATACAAATTTCCTCAATTATTTTACTTTTATTACAGGGATTTCGCTTTAACTTTTTTATCTATGCATTTTTATAAACAATCCAGTTATCAGCATTCCATCTGAGGTTACCCTTCATTTCTGGTCAATACGCACAAAATTCCCCCTGCTTTTTCCCTATATATTTTTTCTGCTGATTTTCTATCCGCCTTTTTCATATAAAATCTGTTTCACTTTTTACTGTGTTCATATCCCGTATAATTCTGCTGTGTATTACTATACAGATCACCAATCCATGCAACTCATAATCATACATATTCGAGTATTTTAGATTAAAACAATAGCCGGAAAACCTTGATTTTACAATAAAATCTCGACTTTCCGGCTATTTTAAATCAATGCGGGTGACAGGACTTGAACCTGCACGTCGGGGACACTAGAACCTAAATCTAGCGCGTCTGCCAATTCCGCCACACCCGCGAGCCACTTTGCCATTATATCTTAGCACTCACAAAATTGCAAGTATTTTTTCACCTGCATCTTAGCCCGCACCTCTGCTGCTCAGAGTAAATAACGGCAGTTACTTTCGGTACAAAGATAACGGCAGTTCCAGGCCATGTGTCTCCAGCAGCTTACGATCACTTAAAATCTCCTTGGTATCCCCATCACACACAATTCTGCCCTCAGACAATAAAATCGTTCTGTCACAGGTATCCCACACAAAATCCAGATCGTGCGAAGCTATGAGTTTCAAATAAGAAAATTCGTTTAATACCCGGATCAGATTTCTGCGGTTTTGCGGATCAAGTGCCGCCGACGGCTCATCCATCAGGATAATATCCGGTTTCATGGAAAGGATTGTCGCAATCGCTGCCAGTTTCTTTTCCCCACCCGATAATTTGTGGATCGGTTTTTTTGCAAGATGCCCAATATGGACTGCAGCAAGCGCCATTTTCGTTCTGTATGCGACCTCTTCTTCCGGAAGGCCGTAATTCTGCGGGGCAAATGCCACATCCTCGTATACATTTGGCATAAAAAGCTGACTCTCAGAATCCTGAAATACATAGCCAGCTATTTTTCTGATCTGTGCTAACGTTTCTTTCTGCAACGGCACATCCCCGATGCGGATACTTCCGGAGTCCGGGAAATACAGACCGACAAGTAATTTTAAAAGTGTGGACTTTCCCGCCCCGTTTGCGCCGACCACACCAATCGATGCCTGTCCGTCTGCTGTAAATGAAATATCCTGCAGGATAGGGTTTTGTTTTTCATAAGAAATTTCAGATGTGTTACTTCTATATTAATCTGTCCCATATACTTATGTCCTCTCTTTTCAATCTGTCACAGAACCGTCAACTTTCTTTGACTGCTAAAACATCGTTCCTATCATCTGTCCAACCGCAAAATACCGCAATACAGCAAATATCACGATCCATAAAACAAGATACACTGCATCCCTGGCACAAAACCGTATCTCTTTTTTTAATCTGAATACCCCATCAAAACCACGCAGGCACATACTCTCATAGATCACCTCCGCCCGATCCATACTCCGAAGCAGCATCTGGCCCATCAGCGATCCCCACACTTTAAAATGAACGCCCTTCTGTCCCGGTGCCCGAAGTTCATACGCCTGCACGACCCTCTGCGTCTCTGCCAGCAAAACGGAAATATACCGGTAGATCAGCCACACCTGCATCACAAGAGACTTTGGAAGGTGACAGATTTCAAGTGCACAGCAGATTTTTTCAATCGTCGTCGTAGCGATCAGAAGATACGATGCCGAAACCGTAAAAACACCTTTTAACATCAGCGTCAGCATGGAAATCACTCCGCCGGTAATTTCAATCTGTCCCACTGTCATGACAGCCTGCCTGTCAAAAAAAGGGTTAAATATTCCTGCCACACAGACAAGCGGCAGCACGACCCGCATTCTCCACAGCGCATCCTTCACCGAAATATCATTCATAATAAAAAGAATAACCGGATAAACTGCCATCACAAGCAGTCCGCTCAGGTTATACTTCGAAAAGGAAACGACCGTCCCTATATACAAAATTGTCACACACAATTTTACAAGTGGGTGAACCTGGTTCACCCACCTGTCTTCATTTGCCAGTTCCTCGATACTTTTGATCTCAGAAACTGCCTTTTGAATTTTACTCATGTTTTTGATTCTTTCCAAAAAATTTAAACAAATAGCAGCCTCCAACACAGACAGCCACAACTACCGCAGCTCCTGCCACACCCGAAAACGATGTTCCTGCCATGCTCTCACTGTTTTTAAATGCATAATCCGGAAGCAGCGCTGTCCACTCCTGGATATCTGCTGCCTTTTGATATGCCGCCCCTTTGGCATCTAGTTCTGTGGTTCCGGCAACTTTCTCCATAGACCATTCCAGTCCGTCCGGATTTGCCGAAGCAAACAAAGAGAGACCTCCACCGATCCAAACGGTTAAAACTGCAAGGATCGCAACTGTCTTTTTCAAAGAAAAACGTGCTTTTTGTCTCTGTGTACTTTCATCCGTTCCCCAAAGCAGCTCCGGTCTCGCATCATAGACAAAGCAAAGCACTGCTGCCGTGATCAGTCCTTCTACCAGACCGATTGCCAGATGGATCGGCTGCATCACTGCAACAAATGTCTGAAATGGAAGCTCCGTGATACCGGAAGCTAACGTCTCTAATGTAACGGAAAATGCTCCAAGCTGCAGCGTCAGGACACAGCCAAGTACAGATGCTGCAACGATTTTCTTTTTGGATGCCCCACGCGCATCATCGGTTTCCAGATCAGCAGGGCCCCGATAAAGCACCCATAAAATGCCATATTCCATATATTACAGCCAAGCGCTAAAAGCCCTCCGTCTGCAAACAGCAGACACTGTATCAAAAGGACTCCGATCATCGTAAGAAATCCCGCATACGGTCCAAGCAGTGCGGAGAGAAGCATACCACCACACAGATGTCCGGATGACCCTGTTCCCGGAATCGTAAAATTGATCATCTGAGTTGCAAAAACAAACGCTCCCATCACCCCCATAACCGGAACCTTTTTAGGTTCATTTAATGCCCTTACCTGCCTTACTGAATATCCGCCAGCCGCCGCTGAACAAAGATACATTGTTGTTGCAACTGCCGGTGCAACCAACGCATCTGCCATATGCATACCAAAATACCACCTTTCATTTATCTTTGACCATATTAGCAAAAATCTGGTCATACCACAAGCCTTTTATCACAGATATTTGGTTGATACTTTTATTTTTTCCCAACTAACCCACATCCTAATCCCTTCCATTCCTGCCATAATGCTCCTATTGCGAAAATGTTACATAATTGTTACAATCTTTTATGTGATCGGCCGATACACATAAGATTGCAGGATCATCGCAATCAAAATAAAAATAAGGAGGACGAAACTATGTGTTTTAATTTCAATAGCTGTTCCGAGTTATTTAATGCTATCTGCAAATATTTTAACCTCGGTTGTTAATAATAGCTTGTGCACTTTTCCGGCAGACTGACTGCCAGAAATATATGCCCCGGGCATCTGCCCGGGGTATTTTTCTTTTATCTGTCTAAATATCAATTCCTATACAGCAAAAATCTACTTTTTTCTAAATATACTTATCTGTCTAAAAGCAGCTCTCCCAGCCACATGGCATTTTTATCTTTTTCTGAAATGATATATTCTCCCTTAGGCCATGCTTCGCCTTTCCAGACGAGATCCGGGTCATCATACCGCACGGCCTGTGCCGCCTCCCCGCAAAAATCCTGATCCACACACCACTGCATCAGTGTATCATCCTCCAATGTCAGATACCCGTGGGCAAACCCCTTTGGAATATACATCATTTTCCGGTTTTCAAAAGATAAAACTTCACTGTATGAATACCCAAAACATTTTCCCGGTCTTAAATCCACGGCAACATTAAAAATCGAACCATGCAGGCAGGAAACCATTTTTGCCTGTGCATGCTCCCCCATCTGAAAATGCAGTCCCCGCAGCGTAAATGCCTCTCTGCTGTATCCCTGGTTGATCTGACAGACCTGAAATGGAACATCCCTGTCATACGGAACAGACAGATATCCCCGAAAATCTTCAAACGCAGGCGGAATAAATACTTGTGGTTTATCTGATGAAAACTGGCTCATTTTTGCCTCCCTTGGCATACATTATCATTACACTAACTTGCCATCCATAAGATACATGATCCTGCGGACACAATGTGGACATGAAAAAAACAGATACTCTCCAACCCACACCCAACCCAATCGAAAAAGCATAAAAAAGAACGGAAGTGCTGAAAAATCAACACTTCCGCGTTTTCAAATCGTGAGACATCGGGGATTCGAACCCCGGACAACTTGATTAAAAGTCAAGTGCTCTACCAACTGAGCTAATATCCCATATTTTTAATTTAAGCTGGGCTAGCAGGATTCGAACCTGCGAATGCTGGAATCAAAATCCAGTGCCTTACCGCTTGGCGATAGCCAACAAGAAATATAAGATCAATATCCTAAGATGTTGTCATATTTCAAACCTGTTGCACTAGTCGCAACAAAGGTGGATACAGGGATTCGAACCCTGGGCCTCCAGAGCCACAATCTGGCGCGCTAACCAACTGCGCTATACCCACCATACGGCTATAAAGCCTGACACCTTATTAAAATAAGGAAATGTGCTCGAAGGATTCGAACCCCCGACCCACGCTTAGAAGGCCGTTGCTCTATCCAGCTGAGCTACGAACACATTTATCACATCTGCACTATAACAGGTTGCATATCTTCATAAAAATCTGTTATATATTTATGCTTTCCATAATAATTTGCAATGGAAAGCGGGTGATGGATCGACCAACCTATCAGCTTGAAGCTGG
>ENA-OQJH01000243-OQJH01000243.1-human-gut-metagenome-genome-assembly--contig:-NODE-243-length-32247-cov-10.078425_pt1 | contig 32247 bp, 34 predicted proteins | sample MGYA00242597_ERZ504763 | MGnify/ENA primary metagenome ERZ504763 (study PRJEB26092, sample SAMD00036359) | human gut metagenome | host: Homo sapiens | study: EMG produced TPA metagenomics assembly of...
CTGCTTTTTCACATCTGAACCAAACAGCATACCGTAACCTAATTCGCTGATACGTCCAAGTCCCACACGGAAATTGAAGTTATCTCTGATACCATCTGAAAAATACTTTGCGTCTGGACGCTGGCAGCAACAATAAGGAAATAACCTGCTTGTCGCCCTAACATAACGATTTTCTTTAACTGGCTAAGTAGCTCACGCTTTCTTTTGTCCCCAGCATTTCAAAAAACGCCACATATTCATCAAAGATAAGAAAGCAGGGTGCAGTCCCAGATAGGCGTAGTTTTCGCCCGTCTTATAGTTCGGGTGTTGCTTCATTTCCTCACTTCGCTGTACCATTCCCTCATAAAAAGCATTGACGCAATCAATCATTTCTTCTTTGGTGTGAAAAACGTTCGGCATGACTGTTCCTAAGTCCGCAAGGTCGGCGTTCTTTGGGTCTAAAATGTAAAGGACAGCGTTGGTATGCAGTAGAGCTTCAATGAGCGTCAGCAGAAAATAAGTTTTACCGCCACCCGTCCCACCAGCAATCAGAGCATGAGGAAGTGCGTCATATTCCCAGACAAGATTTTTCATCAGCCTAAGACAACCGTTCTCTGCCCGTACTTCATCAATGGTAATGCGGTTTGCTATCATATCATAAAGCAGGGTATATTCGATATAGCCGTCATGCAGGGTCTTGTCGGTCAGTTCGCAATACAAGCCACTTCCAGTTTATCCTCTACCGTAAAAGCTGGTCTTGATATTTTCCTAATGTGATTTCACAGCGGATATGAAGCAGTCCTTTTTCCATTTGATAGTAAATCTTCGGAAACCAGACGATTTTTCCCTTGATCTGCTTTGCAGGTCAGTAAAAAAACCGCTGTCTTGTACGGTATCGGCTTCATACCACTTATTTTCCAGTATCATTCTTGCCAGCTTTTGACGGTGCAGGAGCTTCTTGAAACTGTCGTAACAGAAGCGGTAATACAGAAAAGCGACCAATGCACAAACACCAGTCGCTATCAGTATGGTTATGAAGTTGTAAGGGGAAAGCGTCAAGCCGTTTTCTAACAATCTGAAATGCTCCCAATCGGTACGCATGAGCTGTTTGATATTCAATAGCAGAAGAACCGCCACGAACACAAACAGAAGCGTCCCTATGGAAAAGTGGTAAACAAGGTGTTTATCGCTGGCTCTGATACGGTGTCCTTTGTTCAAAATCTTACGCATAAATCGTTCACTCCTTTCTGAGTATGAAAAAAGCAGTCAATCCTAAGACTAACTGCTTTATATGTGATATAAGGTTATCAGACAATTTACCAACAAAGTATATACTATCGACTCAATAACATAGGCAAAAATTTTAATAATAAATCAATTCCATACGTAAATATGAATAACCCTAATATTATCGAAACTATTGTTCCTATTTTAATTTTTTTAGCCAGAATAAATACTGCTGGGTGCTTTGGGTCAATATATATGCTATATACATTTCCTTGTGTCATACTCCTATTTAATCGTTTATGAGATATATTTTGTGCTGTTTGCTCACGATAATAAGTTCCGTTATATGTATATTCAAATATTGGAGATTGTGTAGAAATGCCATTGCCACCATAATATGTATTGTAGCCACAATACACGCCGTCCACTTTTTCTCTACAACGCAATAACGAATATAAATCATTTACCCCAACCAAAATAAATACCAAACCAAATATAATTGCTCCCAATGGATAAACCAAAATCTCACCATATGGCAAAGTTAAAGATAAGATAGAAACGATTCCACAGCCAATGAAACAAATAAACATAATCAAACAGATAAGTGGCATGACTTTATAGCGTTTCTTTTTCATAATTACAAAACATACTATACCAAATACTATTGTTAAAAAATAAATAAGAATTGTCATTCCTAATCGCTCCTTTGATTTTACCAAACCACTTAGTCAATATTATTTTTCTAACTGTTCTTGCACAAATTTAATGCTATTTTGAATATATTCTTTGTCTTTTTCTGTTGCAACTTCTTCTAATTGTTTAAACAAAGCAATACATTCATTTCGTTTACCTAATACATTAAATGCAGTTGCAATATTGAGATACCATGTCATTTCATCTTTCATATCTTTAGGTTTCGTATCTATTGCAAGAAGTTTTTCTAAAAAGAGTTCTCCATTTTTATTTTCGTGATATTCTCTTACAATATCATTGTTCATTTTTCTAAACTGACGTCCTCTCCGCATTAAAACAAAGAATACAGTAAAGAAATAAACAATAGTAATAACAGCAATACCACCAACAATAATGCCTAAAAAGCCAATTGTTGATTTTACATAGGGAATTACTATGTTCACATAAATAAATAGTAGTACCGCCCAAAATAGAAATGCTAATCGGATAAGCCATTTATCTCTTTTTTCATATATTGCTCTTTTATTTTTTAGATTTTCGGGTTCGTAAATCATTTTATTTCACTCCTTTATTGCCACATCAATCAGAATTTGTTTCACTTACTGATATTTTTCTTGTTCTTGACCTTGTTTTGCAGCCTTGAATATCTCTAAGCTATCATCAAATTTATCTGAACCATATCGCATGATTGTTCCGAAGTATGGCTGACCTTCTTCTATTTCATCTAAATCGCTTCCGCTATTTCTTGGGGCTGTTCTTTCTAATATTGCCTCTGCTTTTTCAAAACTCTTATGGTCTAAATAATGAACATAAAGCAATGCTTCGCCACCTAATTTATCACGAAAGACTTCTTCATACATTTGATATTCTTCTTCATCAGTTTTTCCAGTCATTGTAGAAGTGTCAATATAAACCCTAACAGCTCCCAATGTTCTTTTATCTGGATCATCTGCAAGATTACGAAGATTAACAAACTTATTCCAATTAGAAACTTCTTTTACTGGCATGCTTTGCCATTTTTCCCATTCTTCTTCTTGTGACCAGATACGTCCTTTAATATAATAGTTTTCGGCTACCTGTGAAACAGCTCCTTCCGTTATAGACTCCATTTGTTTTGCCAAAAGTCGTTCCGCATAACCATCATAAATAATTTCTATTTTTGAGTTTGGTTCTTCTGGATTAAAATAGCTACCCTCAAATGGATGATTTGGGTCATTTTTTGAAATACAAGTTGCATAGATTGCACCATTGTCTGATGGCAAAAGTTTTGGTTGATTCCAAGACAATACTTCAAATTCTTCTCCATATTCTTCTTGTAAGTAGGTTTCAATTTTTATTGAAATCTCATCCTCATGTCCACAGCCATTCAATAGCCCTAAACAAAGCATGCTTGCTATAACACCTAATAAAAATTTTTATATCGCATAATCGCCACCTCTATGTGATTTTATGATTTAACACAGTTCTACAAACTGGAATTTCGTTTGTTCTTTACTTCGTAATACCAGTCATTTACGATATCGTCTGCTGTCTTAGTTTTGTGATTACTATGCACTAGATTATACTTATAGTCTGCGTTAAATTGTTTTGTCTTAACATCATACACCATTTTTATTTCTGTTGGCATTGGTCTACCGTACTTTTTACACACTTCAACCAACTGCTTTATATCATCAATTAAAATTTGCAAGCAATCCCTTTGGCGTTCTAGTGAAACATCATAGTTAAAGCATTATTGGCATTGTTTAAATTATGCTTTTTTAGTATATTTCCACCGATATTATAGAAATAATTAGATGTCGCAACATTAGATTCAAATGATGTATAGATATATATTTCATCTGCTTTATTTTCAACATATTCTAAACAAATAGAGACCATATCTGACTGTATCTCTGTAAAATAATCCTCAAACATTTTTTCTTTTAAAGGTTCATTTTTATTCTTTAATTTACCAAATAATTCCATATTTATTTTCCTCTAAAATTCTAATTTTCCTGTTACACAAACTGGAATTTTTCTATTTCTTTCTAGTTAAACAAACTGGAGGTTTGATAGAAGAACTAATTTAAAGCAATTCTACATCAATATTTTCAGCCTCAAAAATTTCTTTTACTTTATCAAAATTACTGCTCATTATTGTTGCTTCCTTAAGATTTGGAAATTGTCTTATTTCTGAGGAAGTTATGTTATTTAAATCAAAGCATTCATCTTCTCCATCCCATTGTGGAATTATATTCATATACACTTCATTCCCACCATCCATGTCGATTTTTTCTACATACTGTGCAAATTCCCTTGGAATAGACAATTTTATAAAAAAAATTTAGTGCAGGTTCAATTACAGTATAGCTATCTGTATTTATCTCTAGTTCTTTATGTTCATCAGCAAAATCATAAATATCAAAACAGGGTTTTAACAAATTCAAGTCATACATCAAAACTTGAATTACTGCAAGTTTAAAATTCAGATTTTCAAACTGCAAGATTCCTTCTTCATTATCATTAGGTTCTCTTAAGAACTTTTCTTTATTATCATCTTTTACTTTATTTAATTCAACTTCTTTTTTTCTTCCAAACAGTCCGAATAAACCCATGCTTTTGCTCCTCCAATTTTATATTTTTGAGTATTTCAAATTCTTATTTGCATGTATGAAATATAGGATTATAATCTTACCATTCATTTATGGCATACAAAATAGCAAGTCTTACATTTTTTAACAACTCAGAAGATAGAGTTTCGTATTCTTCAGATAACCCTTTTTTGTGAGCCATATATGCTGGGCTATCATTCCACGAACCCATTGCTCCAAAAACATCCGAAATACTTGCAGCTTCGAACATTTGAAGATTTTGCTGTGGAATTGGTGGTAAACTCAAACCATACTTTTCATCTGGATATTCGCTACAGCCATCTAAAAGGTTTATAGCAGAAGTAAAAATATTAGCAAAATTTTCACACTCAATTTTTTTAGCCAATTCTTTAATCGATAATAATACATCTCGAAATGAGTTAATGTTATTCTCAAAATATGGTTTTTTTGATGGTGGGTTAGTCCACTCATACTCTGAATATAGAATATTCCATTTTTTTTGCATAGAGTCAAATTGCCAATCAGCAGTAAAGTATGTTACTTTTCCGCTTTTGTAAAAACACAAAATGGAACTTTCTGTTGTATTTGAAAATCCTAAAAATTGTCTATCCTTTACTGAATATGGACATAGCAACTTTATATCCTGTATCCCATTTTTCTTTATTTGTTCAAACCACAATGAAACATTAGAAGCAGTATATTTTTCTGTCCTTAAAAATTTCTTTTGAGGTAAAAAGACAAATTCAATTTTATTCTCATATTCTAATTGTGAAAATCTAATTGGTTCTGATAATTGCAACGCTTTTTTGCTCGTCGCTACAATAGATGCAATTTGAAACATTTGTCCATTCATCATTTCGCCTCCCCTTAATATGAATAATACTGTTCTTTCAAAAATTCTTATTTGTCCGTTTCTTCATACCCATATTATAACAGTTCCACATATCCGCTACAATGAAAATCTATTCAGCAAGCCTATTTTTTCGGTTGTCCCTGCGGTGTAGGGGGCTGTGGATTGCCTGCGTTCTGGCTCGGCTTATTCTTCAAGATAATATCCTCTGCCTTTACATACCAGTCCACATCTGCACCCGTATAGGTTTTTCGTGATACCGTATCGGCTACTGGATTGACAAGCTCCACGACTGCATTGTACGGAAATTCCCTTAACGGTACTTCTGGCGGTACAGACACGGGGATAATTCCACCATGCAGACTGCACTTTAAATCATAGATACGCTTTTTAAGCTGGGTACTCGGTGTCCCGTCCTCATTCTGTAAGAACACATCACGCACCGCTGTAAATTTTAATTCTCCAAATGTTTTCTCTTTGTCAATAACAAACCCGTTTGATAATCTCATAAATTCTTCACTCCTTTACTTTTCTTCAACTGCTACAATATCATCAGCAAGCAACACATAATCGGTATGTCCCATATCCCCGATTGCGTAACCTCTGCCATATAACTTCGGATTGACAAGTTTTACGTTCTGCTCATACTTGAAATGCTTTTCGCCAGCCTGCACGGGAATTTCCACCACAACATTTTCGCCTTTCTGTACATCAGAATAAAGGTTATAGCTTCGTCTGGCTAAAAATTTGCGATTATTTTTATCCTTTTCAAAGATAGGCTCGCTTTCGCCTGCAAATTCAAGAGTTCCAAAAGACTGTGCCATATCTGGCACGACATATTTCATTTCCATATTGTTTTACCTCGTTTCTTCCTATTTTTGATAAATTGATTGTGATTTCTTATTCTGGCAATTCGGGAAGTACCAGCAATCCCACCGATAGTAAAGGGTAAAATCAATGCTTACGCACCCTTGACTATCCGTGTTCTTGCAGGTTGTTGGCAGACAAGCCAGAATAAGAGGAAGTCTGCCGTTTGACAGCTTCGGCGGAGAGCGTGATTTTTCTTTTCTCATACCGTTACCGCCTTATGATTTCTTCATTTTACGACGTTTGCAGAAGAAGATACCTGCCAGTCCAGCACCAGAAGTTAGTAATAATGCAAGCAGTCCGTAAAGGTTCGTGTTATCGCCAGTTTTTGGACTGTCTGTTTTATGCGGTGTATCTGGTGTCTGCGGTGTTTCGGGTTTCTCTGGTTCTTCTGGGACTTTGGGTTTTTCCTTAAAGGTAATTGTCTGTCCCTCGTCCTCAATGTCCTTATGCTCGGTAACTTTCTTCGGCTCGTCTGGATTGCTGAAATCGTACAATTCTTCAAAAGTTACAAGCTGTTTGCCGTCAAGAGAAGTAGCATCAAAGGTAAAGGCAACTTCCACTTTCATAGTTTCGCTGTCAGCAGTAAAAGTATAATCACTTTCCACACGCTTTCCATTGATAAGAAGCTCGGCATTTTCTTCTTTCAACATCTGCCAGCCCACAAGTTTGTACTGTGTACCGATTTCTAAGCCCTCTAAGGTTACGGTATCAATGATTGTTACCTCTTTTCCTGCTTCAAGCTCTTTGTTTCCGTCCTTATCGGTAGCAGTCGTATGTATCTTGATGATACGCTCTGTGATAAGTACCGTCTGCCCGTCGTCCTCAATGTCTTTATGTTCCGCAACTTTTACAGGTTCTTCTGGATTGCTTAAATCATACAATTCTTCAAAGGTAACAAGGTTCTTTCCACCTAAAGCAGACGCATTGAATGTATAGGAAATTTCCACTTTCATTTCTTCATCATCAGCGACAAAGGTATAATCGTTTTCTACACGTTTCCCGTCAATGATAAGCTCGGCGTTTTCTTCCTTTAACATCTGCCAGCCTTTGAGCTGATACTTTGTGCCTTTTGTAAGTCCGTCTAATTTGACCGTATCAACGATTGTTACCTCTTTTCCAGCAAGGATAGTCTTTTCGCCGTCCTTGCTGGTCGCTGTGGTATGGATAGAGATTTCTTTTTCGTATTCATCAGTCAGCGTTCCCAAATCAATCACAAGGTTATTTCTTGATACCACGATTTCAAAAGGTGGGATAAGTTCAAAGCCTTTGTTACTATCAGAGCGTAATTCTTCAATGATGTAGGTATCATAAGGTAATGCACCCTTGCTGTCGTCTGGTTCAGAAGTTCCAAACCATACACCGTCCTCGCTGGTCTTGCCTGCGTTGGTATTGTGCTTATGAGAAGCCCATTCAGCAGAAGTGGAGAATTGCCCGTTATCATCAGTTACCACAACATGATTTTCGCCCGTTGTCTTGCTTGTGATCCTAAACGGAACATCAGCAAGACGCTTGTGTGTGCCTGCACCGATTTTTACGCCCTCAATATCTCCACGCTTAATCTGATTATAGATAGAATGGGCTTCGTCTGTTAAGTCCACGATTTTTCCATTTTCTGTGATTGTAAAATCAATCGGCTTTGCACCGTCAGTTAAGTAACCGTCGGGAGCTTCACTCTCAACAATACGGAATTTTCCATAAGGTAAGAGGTCAGCAGAAGTAGAAGCGACACCCTCAATATCGGTACGAATTGTCTTTACCACTTCATTTTTCTTGTATAGCTTGCCCTCAACCAAAACAGAATTATCATTTAAGGAAATGATGTCAAAAGCAGTATCTTTCAAGGTTGCACTTCCTTGTGGCTTCATATCGCCCGTTTCTAAATCTCGCTTCTGAATTTTCACACCGCCACGGATAACCTTGTCTGATACGGAAAACTGGTTTCTTCCAGATAATACGGCAAGGTCGTCGTCCTCGGTAATCTGTGTTACATATAAGCCCTTTATCTGTTCGGACTTATCGCCAGCCTGCATATATGCACCCTCTAACAAGTAGCCGTTTGGAGCTTTTGTTTCTTCTATGGTTAGTGTCCCAAGTGGAAGAACGGCTTTTCCGTCTTGTATATAGAAGCTGTCGCCAGACACCTTGTATGCGTCCGCTAATTTTGTGATGTAATGAGTTGTCCCGTAGCTGTCTGTTTCAGCGATTGTCTTTGTAACCCATGTTCGAGTAGCTTCGGCAGGGAGATTGTCTTTGTTATAGAAGCCAGCATAATACTTCCATGTAAATTCCGCACCTGCTAAAGAAGCGTTCCCTTGCGGATTGTCTTTCTTTGTTTCCATATCTATCTTGAAAAGCTCAATCAAAGTGTCCGTTACTTTTGGCGTATCAGATACGTTCAAAGTCGCTGTCTTTCCAGCTTCAATCTTTAAGGAATATACAGTTTTATCTACTTTATATCCTGCTGGTGCGGATAATTCCTTGATATAGACTGTGCCTGCTTTTACCTCTACAACATCTGTATTTCCGTTTTCATCAGTCGTAAGGGTGGCAAGCTGTTTTGTGCAGTCCTTATTAGCAAAGACACCATAGGTTGTACCAGAAATAGAGTAATTCCCGTTACCGTCTGTAATGCTGGTATTACTGGAAGTCTTTTGAAGTTTCGCATTTCCGACATTCAGTTTCGCCCAGAATTGTCCCAATTCCTGCCCCTCGCCAGAGTAGATATAACCGCCACATTCATAGCGTCCTTTATTTTCTTTGACAAAGGCTCTTGCACCAGCGAAAACTTCGTCCTGCGTAGCCTTTGGTATTTCATCATAAGAAGCTCGCACGTTATCACATTGCCAGCCAAGATGTACGCTCAATCTCTGCCAGACTACAAGCTGTCTTAAAAGGTAAGCGTGATTTTTGCTTATTCCGCTGTGACTGTCTGTGTACTGTTTTACATATTCGATAGATAAGGCAACGTCGCTTATCTGGTCGATACTCATGCGTGAGCTTGCGTCAGCTCTGGTCTTGTAACCATTCTTAAAGTCTGTGTTAATGTCAATACAGTAAGCGTCCTCGCTCTCAACGGTTAAATGTCCCTCATTAAAGGTAGAACCAATCGAACCGTCATTCATTACTTTTTCAACGATACCGACACGCTCTTTTGACTCCGTCCAGTATTGCTTGCTTTCTGCATGAACGGGTGTAGTCGGTAAAGCAGTAACGACAGTTGCAAGAGCTAAGAAGCCCGTACACAATCGTTTCAATGTCTTTTTCATAAATCTAATGCTCCTTTCATTCGGGTAATAAAATAGCCGTCCAATAAGAACGGCTGAAAATAGAAAAGGAACGTCATGTTAGGCGTTCCATAGTCTATAAGTTATTCAATTTTTTCTTGTTTCAATACTGATGTGCTGTACCATATCTTTGCATATCTAGGAAACTTGCGTATCAAGGCTCATTCGTTAGTAGTAAATAAGTAGTAAATTGATGTGTTTATTTCCTTGAAAATGCTGATAGATACTGTGTTTTAGCGGATAATCAGATTTTTATTGTGTTTTTAATATAAAACTTATATAAAATACTATAAATTCAGTATGGTTTGGGGTATAATGATAACTGTCGGGCTGCATATATTATGTGCTCGGCGGTTATTTGATTTTATGGCAGATAACTATTTAGAATTACCGGGAAAAAGGAGTATATATAATGAGCGAAAGAAAACAAATCCATCAGGAGTTTCTGACAGGCGAAAGAGCCCTGTTTGCAAGTAACGACCTGGATATATATGATACAATTTTTGATGACGGAGAGTCACCTCTTAAGGAGAGCCATGGCATTAGCCTGACAGGCTGTTTTTTTAGATGGAAATATCCGCTATGGTACTGTAGTGATATAGCTGTAAAGGACTGTACATGGTTTGACATGGCGCGTGCGGGTGTCTGGTATACAGACAATATCTCTGTCACTGATTCAATAGTTGAGGCACCTAAGAACTTCAGGCGCTGCAATAACCTAAAGCTTAAAAATGTGACATTTCCAAATGCCCAGGAGACCCTCTGGAGCTGTGATCATGTCGATATCGAGAATGTCTCGGCAAAGGGAGATTATTTTGGCATGAATACAAATAATCTTATCATGAAGAATTTCCAGCTGGTCGGCAACTATTCGTTTGACGGCTCAAGGAATGTAGAGGTGCACGATTCAAAGCTTATCTCAAAGGATGCCTTCTGGAATACGGAAAATGTCACAGTCTACGATTCATTTATTACAGGTGAATACCTTGGCTGGAATGCAAAGAATCTGACACTTATAAACTGTACAATAGAGAGCTTGCAGGGGCTTTGCTACATCGACAACCTCGTTATGAAAAACTGTAAGCTCATAAACACTACATTGGCATTTGAGTATTCTTCGGTAGATGCAGAGATTTGCAGTAAGGTGGACAGTGTTTTAAATCCGACAAGCGGAGTGATAAGGGCAAAGGAGATTGGCACACTGACTATCGAAAAGGACAGAGTTGACCCATCAAAGACTAAGATAATATGTGAGGGAAAATAATCTATGTATGATTTTGACACCGTTGTAGACAGAAGAAATACAGGCTCACTAAAGTGGGATGTGGCAGAAAATGAGCTCCCGATGTGGGTAGCAGATATGGATTTTAAGACAGCTCCACAGATAATAGATGCAATATCAGAGCGTGTTTCTCACGGAGTGTTTGGCTATTCCATCATTCCGGATGAGTGGAATGATGCGTATATTTCGTGGTGGGACAGACGCCATGGGCTTAAAATCGAAAGAGACAGCCTGATTTTTTGCACAGGGGTCGTACCGGCCATATCATCTACAGTGCGAAAGCTCACAACACCTGGTGAAAATGTGCTTATCATGACGCCGGTATACAATATATTTTTTAATTCCATATTTAATAACGGCTTAAATGTGCAGGAAAGCCCGCTTGGATACGAAAACGGCAGATATTTTGTGGACTATGACAGGTTGGAGCATGACCTTTCCAATCCACAGACCTCGCTTATGATATTTTGCAACCCTCACAATCCGTGCGGTATCATCTGGACAAAGGATGAGCTTGCGAAAATAGGTGCACTCTGCAGGAAGTACAATGTGACGGTCATATCAGACGAGATACACTGCGACATCACAGCACCGGGAAAATCATATGTGCCGTTTGCGGCAGCATCAAAGGACTGCGCCGATATAAGCATCACCTGTATTGCACCGACCAAGTGCTTTAATATGGCTGGCTTACAGACTGCGGCAGTGATGGTGCCAAATAAATTTTTGCGCCACAAAGTATGGCGTGCATTAAATACAGACGAGGTGGCGGAGCCAAACGCATTTGCCATCACGGCAGCAGTTGCGGCATTCACAAAGGGTGAGCCGTGGCTTGAGGAGCTCAGAAAATATCTCTGGGAAAACCGCAAAAAAGTCTGTAGCTTCGTGGCAGAAAATCTGCCGCAGATACATGTAGTGGATGCCGATGCGACATACCTCATGTGGCTTGACTGCAGTGCACTCACAGATGATTCTGTGGCATTTACGCAGATGATTCGCGAAAAGACAGGACTTTATCTGTCGGAGGGAGCTGAGTTTGGAGCAATGGCCGTTACTTTGTGCGATTGAATATCGCATGCCCCGGTTCAGTGCTTATGGAAGGGCTGGAAAGGTTAAAAAGAGCTCTCGTTTAAGCTGAATATGTACATTTTTTAAAATAAATAAGACCGGTGATCGGCCGGTCTTATCTGATATAATTAAACATTTATGGCATACAAGATTTAGAAATATATCATGCATACGTTTGTTTTCTGATTCGATAGTTAGTATACACTAACATGAATTAGAAGTCAATAACAAATATGGAATTTTATATTCTTTGTATTTTTATAAATCACGTACAAATCAAAAAGAAAAGTTTTGCAAACAATAAAATGTATGTTATAATAAAATAACTGAATTAAAACGAACGAAAATAAACTCACGGGGGTATTCGAAATGCGAAACAATGAATCATCAGAAAACTATTTAGAGACCATACTTATTCTCAGCAAGAAGCTTCCTGTGGTACGCTCAGTTGATATAGCAAATGAGCTTGGATATAAGAAATCCAGCGTGAGTATAGCCATGAAAAACCTTAGAGAGAAGAACAATATCACAGTTAGTGATGCAGGATTTATCACACTCACAGAGTCAGGAAGACAGATAGCAGAGATGATATACGAAAGACATGAGCTTTTGTCAGAGTGTCTTGAGAAGCTTGGTGTTGATAAGGAGATTGCAGCAGAGGACGCATGCCGTATAGAGCATGTCATCAGTCCTGAGAGCTTTGAAGCAATCAAGAAGCATATACATAAGAGCTGATATATGAAACCAGTACCGCAGGGTACTGGTTTTTTAGTGTATCGTTTTTCTTGTATATATGAGAAAAATCATCTATAATAGTGAAGCTGTAATCGGCGACATAAAATCTGAAAGGGGAAAAGATGAAACAGATATTAAAATATTTGAAGGAGTACAAAAAGGAATGCATCTGTGCTCCGTTATTTAAGCTGCTGGAAGCATCCTTTGAGCTTATAGTACCGCTTGTCATGGCGGCAATCATTGATAACGGAATTACGGCTTCGGACAAGCCATATATATGGAAGATGGGAGGTGTGCTGGTGCTGCTTGCGGCAGTTGGTCTGGTAAGCTCGGTCACAGCACAGTATTTTGCGGCAAAGGCGGCAGTTGGTTTTTCCACAAAACTTCGCCATATATTGTTTGAAAAGATAGAGTCACTGTCATTCTCAAAGATGGATACAGTGGGCACATCGACACTTATCACGAGGATGACAAGCGATATAAACCAGGTGCAGTCAGGAGTCAATCTGGTGCTTCGACTCTTCCTTCGCTCGCCATTTATTGTATTCGGAGCTATGGCGATGGCTTTTACAGTAAATGTAAGAGCGGCAATGGTTTTTGTTGTTACTATACCTCTGCTTTCAATAGTGGTATTCTCAGTTATGGCTGCAAGCCTTCCGCTTTACAAAAAGGTGCAGAGCTCTCTTGACACAGTGCTTTCACACACCAGGGAGAATTTAGAGGGAACCAGGGTTATAAGAGCTTTCAATAAGCAAAATGATGAGATTGACAGCTTCAACAGGGACAACGAATTTTTAACCAATATGCAGCAGGTTGTAGGACGAATCTCAGCACTCACCAATCCTCTGACATTTATCATTATAAATATCGCAACAATCGCAGTTATCGTATCAGGCGGCAAGCAGGTATACGCAGGAATCCTCACACAGGGTGAGGTTGTGGCACTTGTAAACTACATGTCACAGATACTTGTCGAGCTGATAAAGCTTGCAAACCTCATCGTACAGGTGACAAAGGCAGTGGCGTGCGGTAATCGTATAGCGGATGTGCTTTCTATCCCATCAAAGCTCCTGAGAAAAATCCTAAGCTCATTGATGCAAAGGACGGCGCACCTGAGGTTGAGTTTGACCATGTCTGCATGACCTATGAGGGAGCGGCCGATGAGACACTCACAGATATAAGCTTTACAGTGCAAAAGGGGCAGACGATCGGAATCATCGGTGGTACAGGTTCAGGAAAATCAAGCCTTGTAAACCTTATCCCGAGGTTTTATGATGCCACAAAGGGTACTATAAGGATTCAGGGAAATGATATAAATGACTACGATGCAGTGCAGCTTCGAGATAAAATCGGTGTTGTAATGCAAAAGGCAGTGCTTTTTGCAGGAACGATAGCCGACAACCTGCGCTGGGGCAAAAATGATGCCACAGAGGAGGAAATGTGGAAGGCACTCGATATAGCACAGGCGACAGAGGTTGTAAAGGGCAAAGAGGGAGGCCTTGACTACATGATAGAGCAGGGCGGCAAGAACTTATCAGGCGGTCAGAAGCAGCGTCTTACAATTGCCAGGGCGGTTGTAAAGGATCCTGACATACTGATACTTGACGACAGTGCATCGGCACTTGATTTTGCTACAGATGCGAGTCTTCGCGCGGCATTAAAGGGCATGCATGGTGACAAGACAATATTTATCGTGTCACAGCGTACCTCATCTATCCAGTTTGCGGACAATATCATAGTGCTCGACGACGGACAGATGGTTGGCTTCGGACCTCATGAAAAGCTGCTTGAGACATGCGAGACCTACAAGAGATATATGATTCACAGTTTAAAAAAGAGTCGGATATGACCAGACAAAAGGAGGTGTAGAGTATGGCTATGGATAATGCGAAGATGAATAAATCAGGCACAATGCGCAAGGTATTAAGATACATGAAGAGATATATTCCTTTGCTTGTAATTTCCCTTGCCCTGTCTGTTGTTACAGTGGCGCTTACGCTTTATTTTCCAATCCTCACAGGACGCGCAATTGATTTGATTGTAGGAAAAGGAAAGGTTGATTTTACAGCTATGACAGCCATCCTCACAAGAGCAGCAATAATAGTCGTCATAGCGGCAGCAGCCCAGTGGCTTACAAATATCTGCAACAACAGGATGACCTACAACATAGTGAGGGATATAAGGCGTGATGCATTTTTAAACATTGAAAAAATGCCACTTTCCTATATTGACAGCCACTCACACGGTGATATGGTCAGCCGTATCATCGCCGATGTAGATACATTTTCAGAGGGACTTTTGATGGGCTTCACGCAGCTCTTTACAGGAATTGCAACAATAGCAGGTACGCTTATTTTCATGCTTACAATAGATGTGAAGATATCATGCATTGTAGTGCTCATCACACCTCTGTCACTTTTTGTGGCAAGCTTTATAACTAAAAAGACATATTCCATGTTTCAGCTACAGACAAGAACAAGGGAGAGCAGACATCACTCATCGACGAGATAGTAGGAAATGAAAAGGTCGTACAGGCCTTCAACCATGAGGATGAGGCGCTTGAACAGTTTGACGAGATAAATGACAGGTTACAGAAATGCTCACTGAGGGCAACATTTTTCTCAAGTCTTACAAATCCGTGTACACGTTTTGTCAACAGTCTTGTGTATGCCGGAGTCGGAATTTTTGGTGCCATGAGTGCACTCACCGGCGGAATCACAGTAGGACAGCTTTCATGCTTCTTATCATACGCCAACCAGTACACCAAGCCGTTCAACGAGATATCGGGTGTCATCACAGAGCTTCAGAACGCACTTGCCTGTGCTGCTCGTATCTTCGAGCTGATTGAGGAGAAAAAGGAGATACCGGATGCTTCGGATGCGGTAATACTTGAAGAGGCAGACGGCCGTGTGGACATAGAGGATGTTTATTTCTCATATGTGCCGGATAAAAAGCTTATCGAGGATTTCAATCTCCACGTAAAACCTGGACAGCGCGTGGCTATCGTAGGTCCGACAGGCTGTGGAAAGACGACTATTATCAATCTGCTTATGAGATTTTATGATGTAAACAGTGGAACAATTAAGGTGAGTGGACACGATATCAGAAAAATCACGCGAGAGAGTCTTCGTGACAACTATGGCATGGTGCTTCAGGAGACATGGCTCAAGAAGGGCACAATCCGTGACAATATCATAATGGGAAAGCCTGATGCCACAGATGAGGAAATCATTGCAGCAGCAAAGGCATCCCATGCCCACAGCTTTATCAGACGTCTGCCGAAGGGCTATGATACTGAAATCGGTGAGGACGGCGGCAGCCTTTCACAGGGACAGAAGCAGCTATTATGCATCACAAGAGTCATGCTCTGCTTGCCGCCTATGCTGATATTGGATGAGGCTACATCTTCGATTGATACACGTACAGAGATTAAGATTCAAAAAGCGTTCCTTACCATGATGCAGGGCAGGACAAGCTTTATAGTGGCTCATCGTCTGTCTACCATCAGGGAAGCGGATATTATCCTTGTTATGAAAGACGGAAAGATTATAGAGCAGGGCAATCATGAGAGCCTGCTTGCAGCGGACGGATTTTATGCGAACCTCTATAATAGCCAGTTTGCATGAATATAGCCAATGAGTAAGAGAAGGCGACCGGCGCACGGGGGTGAATTCCCCCGTGCGCCGGTCGCCTTAACATATTATTAAAAGATACAATGCAATCCACACTTACTGCGCTGCATCAGGAGCTACATACGAGTATGCATTGGACATCTTTGCAGCATTGTTTGTCAGAGTGACAGCCTCTCTGTAGTAGGCAACAACAGGAGTGCCCTTATCCACAGCGTTGAACAGCTGCTCTGCAAAAGCAGGCGGCACATTGATACATCCGTGTGAGCCAGAGGTTTTGTAAATTGTTCCTCCGAAGGTATCACGCCAGCTAGCATCATGGATACCTATATTGTAGGCAAACGGCATGAAATAGCTGACAGGAGAAGAGTAACCCTCACCGACAAGAGTAGCATTTCTCTGCTTGTAAACAATCTTGTATACACCATCTACGGAACCATTCTGACGGGCAAGATTACCTGATACGAAATCAGACTCCATCTGGAGAGCACCATCCTTGTAATACCACATGTGCTGCTTTGTGTAGTCAATCTCTATGTATGTATTACCTATGTCGTCAGCGCCTCGGTAGAGTGCTGTCTGCTCGTAAACAGGCTCTCTTTCCACTGGCTTGCCTCCCTCTAAATCGGAAAGAAGTTTGGCCTTCTCATTTTTCTTGCTGACTACCCATCCGTAGTCTCCACCACCTATTTCAATAGTGTCACCGGACGATGTCTTGAATGAGCGTTTGCGGCCGAAGGTATTGTACTTGGAAGCAAGCTGCTGGACATATTTAGTGACCTTGGCATCATCTATGCTCACGCTGCCGTCATCTGAGATGCTTAGCATATCAAGGATTTTGGCTGAGTCAAGCTTCTCGTCGGCACCTTCAATTTTGTAAGTGACGGTTGAAGCAGTGTATTTGTCGAGGGCTTCTTTTTCATTTTTGATTGTATCGCTTTCCTTTGTGATTTTTGGAGCTTCATAACAGTCATCACTTAAGCTAAGCTTTGGAAGCTCGTTGTCCAGGGCGTCCTTTACCTCGGCAAGGATGCTGTCATATATCGGCTTGCAGCCATTTTTCTCTTCAATCACATCGTATTTGCCGTCTTTTATCTCGATGTGGGCATCCTCCGGATTTTCAATGTAGTCATCACTGAAAATATCAAGAGCCTTGAGCTTTTCCGCCAAAGCGGCATCGTCATATTTGGACGAACCCTTTAGTGTATAGTTTTGAGCTTTGAAAAGACTGACAGGCCATGTAAAAGCATTCTGGCTTTTTAGGATTTGCTCCTCGTCACCGTTTGAGACATATTCATAGGAAAAATCAGGTCCCTTAAGTGAGAAGCTGTTGCCTTTTCTATCAGTGATTGTGAGCAGATAGTCGCGGCTTAGGGCTGTATTTTTTTCTATTGCCTCTTTTGCGGTTTTCCCTGCGTATTTTACAGAGTTAATCTTTGTGTTGAACAGATAGTGGCTGCTAAAATAAAAGGCAAAGCCAAGATAAACAGTCAAAATCACGCCAAGCACAACGGCGCAGGTTATAAGTACTTTTTTCTTCATGTAAATCGACCTCCTTGGAGATATGCTGTTGCTGCCCACACCGGGGTGTAGGCAGCAGCTAAAATCAGTTACATTTGTGAAGATGTGACACATCCATATAGTCAGGCAGACCATTCTTGTAGGCTACAGCGGTTTCTCCCTGAATAAGTGGCTTTAAGTATTCGATAAGCTCAGGCTTCACATCATTGCCAGCATCATTGATCCACTCTCTTGGCACAGACTTGGCCTCGTTTGCGATATCCTTGATAGCAGAATATGTGTATTCTACCTGATAAGGATCATTTGATATGCGCTTTAAGCATACCATTGATGCGGTCACACCCTCTGCTGCAATAGTGACACCCTTTTTACCCTGAGCAAAAGATTCCTCGATATCGGTTAATGATGCAAGATGTGAGGCACAGCGCTGGAGCACATTTACCTCTACTGAGCGAACCTTGACACCGATGTTTTCTTTCACAATGAACTCAAGAGCCTTTCCGGCACCGCTTAGCTGCTGGTGTCCGAACTGGTCGCATGAGGCATTTGATGATGTAATGTATGAGCCGTCTGCGTCATGTATTCCTTCGGATACGGCAACTATTACATTGTTAGTGTGCGCAAGGGCTTCTTTTATATCGGCAACAAATTTGTCCTTGTCGAAATCCACCTCAGGCAGATATATGAACTGAGGCGCTGTATTGTACTCATTACGTGCGAGAGCGGAAGCGGCAGTGAGCCATCCTGCGTCACGTCCCATGATTTCAACGATTGTCACACTCTTAACAGCATAGATAAAGGTATCATGGGCTATCTCAAGCATGCTTGATGCGATATATTTGGCGGCAGAGCCAAATCCCGGAGTGTGGTCTGTCATGCACAGATCATTGTCGATGGTTTTTGGAATCCCTATAATTTTCACATCACTGTTGATTTTTTTTGCATAATCGGATAACTTTAATACGGTATCCATCGAATCATTCCACCGATGTAAAAGAAAGCCTTTACGGAGAGCTTATCAAACTGGTGGAAGATGTATACATATGGTGAATCATCATCCTTGTAATCAGGGAGCTTGTGACGGCATGAGCCAAGATACATGGCAGGTGTGGTCTTAAGCTTTTCAAGATTAGCATCATCTGCAAAAATATCTGACAGATTTAGATAATTCTCATTTAATATGCCGAGTATTCCGTTTACGGCGCCATAGCAGATATCGTATTTCTCGGAGCTTTTTACTCCTGCGATGACTCCTGCAAGGCTTGCGTTGATTGCAACAGTTGGGCCGCCTGACTGGGCGACGATACAGTTTGACTGATTCATTGTAATCTCCTTATTGTGTATTTTAACTATTCTCTTCTGTAAGAATAGTTATGATATAATTTAAAATGATGATTAATCAGATTACTACATGCTACGCATTCCCGTAATCTGACTACACCTCGAAATCCGCTAATTTCCTGCGTACCCGCAGCAAATTGCTACTTTCTCGGTGTAGTGCGGGTCACTAAGGTATACATCGAATTGCATGCAAGCATGCATCGATGATACCTTTTGACCTTTAATCATATAGAGTGTAGTATCAAACATTATTTTTAGCAAGGGTTAAAATGAAAAATATGAATAAATACGAAAATTGCTTATTGTGTCCCAGAAAATGTGGCATAAACAGAAGCACCGGACAAACAGGCGTATGTGGCGTTTCGTCTGAAATAAAGGTGGCGCGAGCAGCACTTCATTACTGGGAGGAGCCGTGCATATCAGGAAAAAGAGGAAGTGGGGCAGTTTTTTTCTCAGGCTGCAGCCTGCACTGCGTGTTCTGCCAGAACAGGGAGATTTCTGACGGAAAAGAGGGAAAGGTAATCAGTAAAGAGCGGCTTAGTGATATCTTTATAGAACTGGCGGGCAAAGGCGCAAATAATATCAATCTGGTCACACCAGGGCAGTATATCCCTGATATAGTGTGGGCGGTAAACGATGCAAAAAGCCGTGGCATGAAGCTTCCTATTATATACAATACGAGCGGATATGAAAATGTGACAGAGCTAAAGCTGCTTGAGGGCATAGTGGATGTGTATCTTCCGGATTTTAAATATATGGACAGTACGCTTTCGGCAAGGTATTCAAGGGCAAAAGATTATCCGTCTGTCGCAAAGCAGGCGCTTTCAGAGATGGTCAGGCAGCAGCCGGATGTCGTGATTGACGATGCGACAGGACTCATACAAAAGGGAGTTATTGTGCGACAGCTTCTACTGCCGGGACATGTGAATGATGCAAAGGCTGTACTTAAGTACCTGTATGATACATATCATGATCACGTATATATAAGCATGATGAGCCAGTTTACGCCGATTGCACTAAAGGATTATCCTGAGATAAACCGCACAGTGACAAAGAGAGAGTATGAAAGACTTGTTAACTATGCCCTCGAAATAGGAATCACGAATGCATTTATACAGGAGGGTGACGTGGCAAAGGACAGCTTCATTCCGGCATTTGACTGTGAGGGGGTATGATATTTACCGTTTTTCTTAATAAAATAGTAAGAATTGGCAGGCAAAAATGACTGGATTTTGTGACGCCGGTGTAGTACTATGGTTATGTGATATTTTTTAACTGTGAAGGTACTGAACAGTTACGATATTTTGTTATTACTCACATCCCGGTGTGACAGACGATAATGTTTTTAATCACACAGGATACATTATTCAATAGAGGATACATTGATGAAAAATATAGGAGAACAGCAGATAATAATTGAATGTCCGAATACTATCTTTCATCTATACATTGACAGTGAGGATGAGCTTTCAAAGGTTAAGGTGTTTATGAACAATATAAAGCATGTTGATTCGATAAGTCTGCATGATATATACAACTGGTGCAACAGACAGCATTTGCAGTACACGACGACATTTAATTATGACAGTAAAATGACCTGGACAGAAATGATAAAATCCTACATATTTTACTTCAGACAGAAGCTTAGATATGTAAATAATAGTGATAGGATGATAGAAACATGAGATACCCTGAATTTCTAAAGGATAGAGGAACAATAGGCTTTGTGGCGCCTTCGATGGGCTGTACAACAGAGCCGTACAGGAGTGCCTTTGACAATGCCATTAAAAGGTTTCACAGCATGGGTTATAAGACGATAGAGGGACCTAACTGCAGATGCGACAGTGGCATAGGTATCAGCAATACACCTAAGAAGTGCGCAGAAGAGCTGAACGAGAGCTATGCTTCTGTTGACAGTGATGTGCTTATATCATGTGGTGGTGGCGAGCTGATGTGCGAGGTAGTGCCTTATATTGATTTTGAGCGCGTGAAGCAGTCAAAGCCGAAATGGTACATGGGCTATTCTGACAACACGAATTTCACATTTTTGGAGGCTACTATTGCAGATACAGCAGGTATTTACGGACCGTGTGCGGGCAGCTTTGGCATGGAGGTGTGGCATGAGTCACTTACCGATGCATTTAATCTGCTTTGTGGCAGGAAGCTTTCATTTACCAATTACCCTATGTGGGAGAAGGAATCGATAAAGGATGAGAATGCTCCGTTTGTGGGCTACAACCTGACTGAAAAGTCGTGCATCAGCTCTATTCCTGCGGTGGCAAAGGAAAGCAGGCTTACCATGAGAGGCAGGTTGCTTGGTGGCTGCATGGATTGTCTTATCAATCTGCTTGGCACATCGTTTGACCATGTAAGGGAATTTAATGAGCGCTACAGTGATGATGGTATCATATGGTTCCTTGAGGCTTGTGACCTTAATGTGATGGGCATGAGAAGGGCTATGTGGCAGATGAAAAATGCAGGATGGTTTTCAAATGTAAAGGGCTTTCTTATCGGACGCCCGGCGCACTTCGGAGAGGAAATGTTTGGCATAGACCACAGACAGGCGCTTTCATCACTGCTTAGAGAGTTTAATGTGCCAATCATCATGGATCTGGATATAGGTCATATGTCGCCGATGATGCCTGTGGTATGCGGAAGCATGGCCGATGTCAGCTTCGACGGAAGCAGCTTTACAATTTCGTATGATATAGAGCAGTAGATTGGAGGAAAAATGATTAGATTAATAAAGAAAAAAGCAAAGAGTATTGTATGCGGCATGCTTGCTGCTGTGACACTGTTTACAATGAATCCGGCTGTATTTGCAACAGAGACAGCTACGCAGACTGATACAGTTTCAAGCGTTGATGTATCAGGCAGTGACGCAGCTGATAAGAGTAACACAGACAGTACTGCAGACAGTACAACGACAGCCGGCAGTGAGACAAACGACAAGGTGACCATCAGCAAAAATGATAAGCCATACTTAAGTCTTGGAGCAGACCTCACACCGGATCAGAGAGCGACAGTGCTTGGATTTATGGGAATCGAGCTCACTGATCTGGACAAATACGATGTGGTCTATGTAAATAATGATGAGGAGCACAAGTACCTCGATTCATACATCAGCAAGAGCGAGATTGGCACAAGGTCACTTTCCTCAGTACTCATTACAGAGGATAAAAAGGTGCGGGTCTTAGTGTTTCCACACACAATATCAATTACTGTACGGTAGGAATGTACAAGAATGCGCTTGCCACAGCAGGCATAGCTGATGCTAAAATCATAGTCGCAGGACCTTTCCCTATTTCCGGAACGGCAGCACTTGTAGGCACACTAAAGGCATACGAGGAGATGACGGGCAAGAAGCTTGACGACAAGGTGACAGACGCAGCGATGGATGAGCTTGTCACAACAGGAGAGCTCAACAAGAGCATTGATGGCGATTCGCAGGATATCGAGGCAATGATTGCAGACCTAAAGAAGCAGCTTGCCGATGGAAGGCTCAAGGATGAGAGCCAGATAAAGGATGCGATAAAGGAGGCTGCAAAGGATTACGACCTGAAGCTTTCTGATGATGATATTGCAAAGCTGACATCGCTTCTTATGAAGCTTAAGGATGCCAATATCGACTGGGATTCAGTCATCAACCAGGCACAGGACTGGGCATCAAAGCTTGGCGATAAGATAAATGACCCGGGCTTCTGGGAAAAGATTGGTAACTTTTTCATGGATTTATGGGATAAGATAAAATCCCTGTTCAGCTAGAAAAGCTACAAGAGACAGTAAGAATAAGCAGAATATGAATCAGACAACTCCCTGAAACGTAAGCATGAGCTACACGTTGAAGGGAGTTTTTTATATTATGATTAAAGGGTCAAAAGGTATCATCGATGCATGCTTGCATGCAATTCGATGTATACCTTAAAAAAAATAATAAATTTCTGCCGAATACATTGATACAAAGGTCATATTCTATTATAATTAAATGGATAACGGATTAATGTAAACAATGCACATAAGAAAGATGGGATTTGATGATAAAGATAAATAAATTTCTGGCAGCCTCTGTCGTAACATTGTCATTAGCTGCATGTGACCTGGCACCATACAGCAGCATAGCAGTCTATGCGGATCAGGCGGCTAAGGTTGTGTGTGATGAGAGATACTGGGTAGCGGCGAGAAGCGGACCGGGAACAGAGTATGAGCTGGAGCACAAGCTTTCAAACGGCAAGGATATTACTATTCTTGAGCAGACCACAGGTGCAGACGGCAAGGTGTGGTACAAGGCAAAGTACAATCTGGCAGCAAATAACGAGGAGTGTGTCAGCTATATAAGGTCTGATTTTGTATCAGCAGGTACAGCTGCATCAGACAATGCGCAGACAGGGGATGCTTCGGCAGACACCGGCAATGCGGATGCCATACAGCAGAATAATGAGGAGCAGCTTGCCATTGCAACCGCATCGGGAGCATATGCTACAGGTACGATTACAGGTGGCAATGTGTATGTCCGCAATGCAGCAGGCACATCCGGCACTACCAAGGTTGTCTCACTCAACTGGAACCATCAGGTTGACATAATTGGAGAGACCAGGGTAAACGGTGTGGTCTGGTATAATGTCAAGGGTACTTTAAACGGCAAGGCATTTACGGCTGGACTATCAGTACATACATAAAGGTGACATACAATAATAGCGGAGACAATACCGATTTTGTCACGGCTATGAAGAATGCAGGCTTTCCTGACAGCTATATTCCAAACCTTACAGCACTTCACAATAAGTATCCAAGCTGGACATTTGAGGCTGTAAATACAGGTTTGAATTGGGATACGGTGATTGAAAATGAAAGTAGAAATGGATTAAATGTCGTTTCTAAGACGGCAGATGATTCCAAAAAGTCTACTGCAGTTGGAGCATATGATTGGGCTACAAACACGTGGACGGAGTATGAAAAAGGCTGGGTATCAGCTAATAGTGCATATATAGCATATATTATGGATCCGAGAAATTTTCTTGATGAAACGAATATATTTCAATTCCAAAGCTTGGCATATTCAGCTAATGATAATTTATCAGGAGTAAATGCGATTCTAAAAGGGACATTTATGGAAGGAACAAAAAAATATTCCACTGAATCTATTAATTATGCGAACACTTTTTTAGATGTAGCTAAAAATACAGGTGTAAGTGCATATCATTTAGCATCGCGAGTTAAGCAAGAACAAGGAACAAATGGACTAGTCCGCTTATTTCAGGAACATATTCCGGATATAAAGGGTATTATAATTTCTTCAATTTTAATGCTTATGGAAAAACAAAGCAAGATATATACAAAAATGGTTTATATTTTGCTAAACAACAGGGATGGAATACTAGAGTAAAGTCAATTCAGGGAGGAGCTGAAAAAATTGGTAAAAATTATATAAATAAAGGTCAAAACACGTTATATTTTGAAAAATTTAATGTTGTAAACAATTGTCCATATTATTCACATCAATATATGACAAATGTTACGGCAGCGCTTACTGAGGGACAAAGTGTTGCTAAGGGATACTCTGATAAAAATCAAGCTTTTACATTTAGAATACCAGTATACGATAACATGCCTTCATCGGCAGTTGGATTTAATAAAGCAGGCGATACGAATAATTATTTACAGTCGCTTTCTATTAGTGGAGTTACGTTAACTCCATCATTTAATGGAGCTACAACAAGTTATTCAGCAGTTGTTTCTAACTCAATTAGTTTTGTTGTTGTTTCCGCTAATCCTGTATCAGCTAATAGTGGAATAACAGGCACAGGAAGTTACTCACTTACTGTTGGGAATAATGCAATCAAGATTAATTGTAAGTCACAAAGTGGTGACACAAGAACTTATACTATTAATATAAATAGACAGGCATCAGCAGCAAATAATACAAACAATAATAACAATACAATTAATTCATCTGTTAGTATCTCATCGTCTAAGTATAAAATAGATACATATGTTACTGGCGTAGAACCTAATGTTAGTTCAGATGTAATTAAGAAGAATATTTCTGTTTCTGCAGGTTCGATTAAAATTTTAAACAGTTCGGGTGTAGAAAATAATGGAATTGTTGGTACTGGAAATAAAATAGCTGTATATGATCCAAATGGAACTTGGTAAAAACAGTTGATATTGTTATATTTGGTGATGTAAATGGTGACGGAAAAGTGACCATTAAAGATATAATGCTTACAAATAGAAATATTCTTAAAAAAATATCATTGAATGGAGAATATTTGGAGGCAGCAGATGTAAATAAAGATGGAAAAGTAACTATAAAGGATATTATGCTAATAAATAATTCGATTTTAGGTAAATCAAAATTAACACAATAGGAGTAATTAATAGAGATGAGAAGAATTCGTAGTATTATTTTAACAATGATGTTGATTTTAACGACGACATTATTTAGTAGAGTACCGGTACTGGCGGCAGCCAATATTAGTGTTTCAGTAAATAAGTCGAATGTTAAAGTTGGTGATACTGTAACAGTTACGTTGTCGATTACAAGCGGATATGGAGCTCAGGGAGTTTTAAAAAAAAGTTCAGGAGTACTTGGCGGAAGCAGTGATGAGTATTTTACAATTGGAGCTGGTGTAGGTGATGTTCAGCGCTTTTCGTATAAGGCAACATCTGTAGGTTCATGTACTTTTTCGATACAAGAACCATTGGATGATACTACAGATGTGGATGGTGGAACCCCGAGTATTGGAGTTGGTTCTGCAACAGTGACGGTAACAAGTGCTTCATCAAACAACGATTCAAACAGCAACAAGGATAACAAGGACAATTCCGGCAGCAATACCGGCAATGACAGCAATGTAAATAAAGATAATGAAAACAAAGAGGAAAAGAAATCCTCAAACGCATCTCTTGGTTCGCTTGTTATCTCAGCAGGTACGCTTTCCCCTGAGTTTTCTGCTGCGACAAAGGATTACACAGCTACAGTAGATTACAGCTGTTCAAGTCTTGCGGTTACAGCAAATCCGGCTGATTCCAAGGCGAGTGTGACATCGGTCACAGGCAATGATTCACTTGAGGTTGGAGAGAATACGGTCAGCGTTGTTGTGACAGCAGAGGACGGCAGCACAAGCACATACAATATAGTTGTTACCAGAAGAGCCGAGGATGATCCGGAGAATGCAGATAAGCAGGATAACTGGAAGAAGTTCGATATAAATGGCACAGAGTGGACTATGATAAATGACATTCCGGAGGATGTTGTTCCTGAAGGCTTTGAGCACTCAAAGACAGTGATTGACGGACTTGAATACAATACCCTTCATGGCACCTTTGGTGATATCACGCTTGTGTATTTACAGTCGGAAAGCGGCAATGGGCTTTTTGTATATGATGCAGCACAGAATGCAGCATATGAGTTTGTCCGTATCAATTCAGAGTCACATTTTATAGTGGTTTTACTGCCTAAGGTGGATGATGTGCCTGAGGGATATAATGAGATATCGCTCTCTATAGAGGCAAGGGTGTGGCAACAGCCTACCAGACCAAAGTCGAAAAAAACGATGATCAGACAAAGGATTTTTACCTCGTATATGCTATGAATGACAATGGTGAGAGTGGCTGGTACACATATGATAGCGTAGATGGCACATATATGAGAACCAAGCTCAGTACACCTACAGTGGCACAGGAGGAAAATGATACAACAAAGAGTGAGCTTGTCCCGGGAATTGCCAATAAATATCTTGTTTTAGCTGCAATACTGGTTCTTATTATCATTATTCTGGCATTACTTCTTCTGGTGGTTATTGTGAAAAATAAGAAGCGCACAGCTAATGAAGTAAATGATGAAGAAGACGATACAAAAGAGTTCGATATAGAAGCAAATGATATAGAAGCTAATGATGATGATGCTCAGGAATCGGCTGAAGAATCGCAGATAGATGAGATTCAGGAACCGGCTGAAGAATCGCAGGTAGATGAGATTCAGGAACCGGCTGAAGAATCGCAGATAGATGAGATTCAGGAACCGGCTGAAGAATCACAGGTAGATGAAATCAGGGAACCGGCTGAGGAATCTGGCGAAGAGTCACAGATAGCTGAGATTTTAGAATCAGACGAAAATACGGAAAGTACAGATGCATCCGATTCATCCTATGTCGGAAGAACCGTAGAAATTACATCCGATTTAAAGAAAACTGCTGAGAATGAAAAATCTGATTTTGATTCAAAAGAGGCTTCAGATCAGGAGAATGCTGCAGATGATGATACCTTGAAGAATCAGGTTCAAATGGCACTTGATGGCTTTGTCAATGAGGGAAATAAGCCGTCTGAGACTATAGACAGCAGTGCAAAGGATGACAATGAAGATGACAGCGAAGATGATGATTTGCAGTTCATCGACTTAAATTAGTGAATATGACTGGAGGATATGACTTGAAACCATATACAAGTAAGGCTAAAAAAGCAATAGATTTGGCTGCACGTATATCAAAGAAAATGAATTACAGCTATGTTGGAACAGAGCACATACTGGCTGGCCTTATAAAAGAGGGCACCGGTGTGGCAGCTGAGATTCTAACAGCCTGCAATGTGGAATATGATAAGCTTATTTCGATGATTGAAGACCTGATTTCACCGGGGGATAACATCGAAGTGATGGACAGGGATGCTATTCGCCAAGGACACAGAGAGTATTGGAGCGCGCATCGGAGGAAGCCGATAGATTTGAGTGCAATGAGATAGGTACAGAACACTTGCTGATGGCTATAGTACTGCAGGGAGACTGTGCAGCTGCAAGACTTTTAAACACCATGGGTGTTAACAGTCAGAAGATGTTTATAGATATTCTTGGTGCAATGGGTGAGGATCCGTCTGCATACAAGGATCTGATGAAAAGCTACAATACATCATACAATTCTGCGACTCCTGTATTAGATCAGTATTCCAGAGATTTGACAGATATGGCAGAGGCAGGGCTTCTTGACCCTGTTATAGGCAGAAAAAAGGAGATGGAGCGTGTTATCCAGATACTCTGCCGCCGTGGCAAAAACAATCCATGTCTGATTGGAGAGCCGGGAGTGGGCAAGACCGCTATAGTAGAAGGACTTGCGCAGGATATAGTCAGTGGCAATGTTCCGGATATTCTTTTGGGAAAGAGACTGGTTTCTCTTGATATGTCCGGGCTTGTAGCCAAATCAAAGTATCGTGGTGAGTTTGAGGAGCGTATCAAGAAGGTGATAAGTGAGGTTTCAAATGCCAAAAATGTACTGCTTTTCATTGATGAGCTTCACACTATAATAGGTGCAGGAGGAGCAGAAGGCTCGTTAGATGCATCTAACATATTAAAGCCTGCGCTTGCCAGAGGCGAGGTACAGGTAATCGGCGCCACTACCATAGAAGAGTACCGCAAATACGTGGAAAAGGATGCTGCGCTTGAGCGCCGTTTCCAGCCGGTGATGGTTGAGGAGCCGGGTGTGGATGAGACAATAGAGATACTCACAGGATTAAAGGGACTCTATGAAAAGCATCATGGTGTCATCATAACAGATGAGGGTGTGAAAGCAGCAGTAAACCTTTCTGCACGATATATAAATGACAGATTTTTACCTGATAAGGCGATAGACCTTATGGATGAAGCGGCAGCCAGGATAAGGCTTAAGAATCTGACATCATCTGACGAGCTGCTTGCACTGAAAAAAGAGATAACAGATAAGCAGAACCAGTTGGAAAATGCTTTGTCGAAAGGAGATCTCGCAGCTGCCGGCGCGCTTATGTCAGAAAAGGAAGTGCTTGAAAATAAACAGCAGAAGCTTATCAGAAAGAACCGTCGCACAGGAGCCAAAAATCAGCCTGTAGTCGGCGAAAATGAGATAGCGGATGTAGTATCGGGATGGACCAAAATACCTGTAAATAAGCTTACAGAGTCAGAGGCAGGACGACTTGCAAAGCTTGAACAGATACTTCACAAGCGTGTAATAGGACAGGAGGAAGCTGTTTCTGCTGTCGCAAAGGCAGTCAGACGAGGACGTGTTGGTTTAAAGGATCCTAAGAAGCCGATTGGCTCATTCCTGTTTTTGGGACCGACAGGAGTGGGTAAGACGGAGGTGTCAAAGGCGCTTGCTGAGGCTGTCTTTGGCAAAGAAGATGCCATGATACGTGTTGACATGTCAGAGTACATGGAAAAGCATAGTGTTTCAAAGATGATTGGTTCACCACCGGGATATGTGGGCCATGAGGAAGGCGGACAGCTCTCAGAGAAGGTCAGACGCAATCCTTTTTCTGTTATACTGTTTGATGAGATAGAAAAAGCACATCCTGATGTGTTCAATATACTTTTACAGGTGCTTGATGATGGTAGAATCACTGATTCACAGGGGCGCACGGTTGATTTCAAGAATACAATAATCATCATGACATCAAATGCAGGAGCTTCTTCTATTATAGAACCAAAGCGCCTTGGTTTTGGCGCTGGTGAGGATGAAAAGCAGGATCACGAGCGTATGAAGAACAGTGTCATGGAGGAGGTCCGCCGTATATTTAAACCTGAGTTTTTGAACCGGATCGACGAGACTATTGTATTTAGAGCTCTCAACAAGGATGACATGAAGCATATAGTGACACTTCTTGTAAAGGAGCTTAAGAAACGCTGTAAAGAACAGCTTGATATAGAGCTCACAGTGCGCGACAGTGCAAAATCCTTTATCGTGGACAAAGCCTATGACAGAAAATATGGCGCAAGACCTCTTAAACGAAAACTTCAGGAGGAGATTGAAGACCGTATGTCAGAGGATATTATTACCGGCAAAATTAAGCGCGGCAATAAGGTAATAATTTCTACGAAAAACAAACAAATTTCATTGACTGTTGAGTAGAATTGGATTTATAATTAATATATCAATATAGCTACGGGAGGATAAAAATGGCTGTAATAAGTGAATTAATCCGTACTGAGGAAAACGGAAAGCTCAGCTTCGGAGATTATACATTGGCTGCAAAGGCAAAGCTTGACAATTTTGAAAAGGATGGAGATATCTACAAGGTAAAGACCTTTAAGGAGATTACAAAGCTCGAAAGAAACGGACTCTTTGTATACGAGTCTGTTCCGGGAACAGCGGTTATGGATTTCGAGGAGACTGCTGATACAGTGACATTTACTGTGGAGGGACCTGAGGATGCTCAGATTACTCTTGGCCTTGAAGAGGAGACAGAGTACGAAATTGATATAGCTGGAGCTGTTGCAGGTACTATGAAGACAAATCTCGGCGGCAAGCTCAGCTTAAGCGTAGAGCTTGAGGGTGTTGATTCAGTCGATATCAAAGTATCAAGAAAATAGAGCATATTTTTAGCCCGGTGAAAGCCGGGCTTTTTGTATTTTATAAAGGAGAACAATATGGCAAAAGGAAAGACCTCTGTATTTTTCTGCCAGGAATGTGGTTATGAATCGGCAAAATGGATGGGACAGTGCCCGGCCTGTAAGGAATGGAATACATTTGTAGAGGAAACCGTAGATAAAAAGTCGATAAGTTCGTCGGGAAAAGTAAAAAAAGAATCAAAGGCGGTACAGGTTCTGCCTCTTTCGGCAGTAAAAAGCGAGAAAGAGGAGCGTATAGTGACAGGTATAGCTGAGTTTGACAGAGTGCTTGGCGGAGGAATTGTGAGGGGGTCACTTGTGCTTGTGGGAGGAGATCCGGGTATAGGAAAATCCACGCTTCTACTTCAGGTATGCAGGGAACTTTCACAAAAAAAGGTGCCATTACTTTATGTGTCAGGTGAGGAATCACTGCATCAGATAAAGATGCGTGCCGACAGACTTGGTGATTTTACGGATTCGCTGGAGCTTTTATGTGAGACAAGTCTTGATATAGCAAAGGACGTGATTCAACGAAAAAACCGGAGGTTGTTGTAATAGATTCCATCCAGACTATGTACAATGAGGAGATAGCGTCGGCACCGGGCAGTGTCTCACAGGTCAGGGAGACAACCGGAGTGCTTATGCAGCTTGCAAAGACCCTGGGTATTTCTGTTTTTATAGTAGGACATGTGACAAAGGATGGTGCGGTTGCGGGGCCGAGGACGTTGGAGCATATGGTTGATACTGTGCTTTATTTTGAGGGTGACAGGTATGAGTCGTACAGGATACTTAGAGGCGTTAAGAACAGATTTGGTTCGACCAATGAGATAGGCGTATTTGAAATGAAGGCGGAGGGGCTTGTTGAGGTGGAAAATCCGTCGGAGTATATGCTTAGCGGTAAGCCCGAGGGAGCATCAGGATCAATTGTCACATGTTCCATAGAGGGAAGCCGCCCGATACTTCTCGAGATACAGGCTCTTGTATGTCACAGTTTTTTTAATAATCCAAGGCGTACAGCAAATGGTACAGATTATAATAAAGTAAATCTACTCATGGCGGTCCTTGAAAAAAGAGCCAACCTGCCACTGTCAGACTGTGACGCTTATGTGAATATAGCAGGCGGTATAAGGATGAACGAACCGGCGATAGACCTTGGGATAGTGCTTGCAATCGCATCAAGCAAAAAGGATATTATAGTGCGTGAGGATACCATATGTTTTGGAGAGGTGGGCTTAAGCGGAGAGGTACGCGGAGTTACCATGTCCGAGCAGCGTGTGGCTGAGGCAAAGAAGCTTGGCTTTAAAAAGTGTATTGTTCCAAAGTGTGTCTTGCAGGAGTGTCGCATATTAATGGAATTGAGATTGTCGGTGTGGCAAATATCAAGGAAGCGATAGAGGCTGTCAGATAGTAATTGTGAGAATTGTATATAATAAACAGACAATTTAGAAAATTTGTGTTTTTTAAGATAGTTTTACTACTTTAATTAATTGCAGAAAATCCGTTGACATATGTGTGCCAGGATGATATTATATCAAAGCTGACTCGCGGGACACATTGAGTTGTAGAGCTTGTGAGTTACATTTTACAGACATGACTTTATAGATATTGCTTTGAAAATAAGCTGAAAAAGTTATGAAAAAGTTCTTGACAAATGCAAAACATTTTGATAGAATAAACAAGCTGTCGCAAGAGAGCAAAATAAAGAACATTGATAACTGAACAGTGAGAAACCTTGAAAGATTTTGAGAATCAATCAGAACGCTTCAATGAAAATTGAAGACCTTTAAAACAGTAAATTCAGATTCTATCTGAATGAACGAATTAGCC
>ENA-OQJH01000244-OQJH01000244.1-human-gut-metagenome-genome-assembly--contig:-NODE-244-length-32242-cov-27.908485_pt1 | contig 32242 bp, 31 predicted proteins | sample MGYA00242597_ERZ504763 | MGnify/ENA primary metagenome ERZ504763 (study PRJEB26092, sample SAMD00036359) | human gut metagenome | host: Homo sapiens | study: EMG produced TPA metagenomics assembly of...
CGGATTCCATATCTTTTCAGCTTATATTCCAGCATGATATAGATCCTGTTATACGGCAGACTGTGAAACTTCTGGTTTGTCCTGTGTCCCAGGTCTTTTTCTCTCCGGATGTTCCGGATATCCCCTGCAATGACACAGGTGATCCCCTGTTCCCGGCAGTATTCTGCAAGATACCTTGTGACCTTGTGCAGATAATCCGTTACTGAATCATGTTTTCTCTTATATAACTTCCTGATATGTTTTGATGTGGTCGGATGTTTGACTCCCTTTCCGGACTGCTGTCCATACCACTGGGCCTGCACCCTTGCGATCTCTTTATGGAAATATCTTTCCAATCCAAGATACTTCCTGCCCAGAATAAACGTCTTCCCATTTTTAGAATCATAACACGTCATAAGGTTGTGAAGTCCCAGATCAATAGACAGTTCATGTCCGTTCTGTGGAAGTTCTTCCTGGTCAGGAACCTCATAAACAACAATAATTTTACAGTTTCCCTTCTCCGGCGGGTAGATCCGCAGCTGTTTGATCTGATCCATGCCCCTGAAAATCTTATTTTCAAGGTAAAGAAAGTTTTCATGGATCTGATACGTTTCTTCCATATATTTTTTTAATGCCTTTGGAAGGGACAGGCGGACTCTGTCCGTATCCCGCTCATGCACGATCCCCATCTGCAGATAGGTAATAGGGATACTTTCCTGCTTAAACCGCGGCGGTCTGGGAGTCTCGATCCCTCCGGATCTTTTCAGGGCGTAAAAAGACTTCCATGCCTTGTCCAGCAGCTTACAGACTTCCTGGGCGGTCTGGGACGGGAGCTGTTTATACCACAGATCCTCTTTATGGGCTTTTTTCTGATAATACCAGTCCGGATACTGCTCCATCCCAGTTTCTTTGTAATGCTGACGCTCGTAATTACAGACATTCCAGAGCTTGGATGCTGCATAGCACATATGTCCGATGAGATTCGCATATTCCCGGCTGACCTTTATGGATGTTTTCTTTGACAGCAGCATTTCCTCTCCTCCATAGTATCAGTAAGCTTTGCTCTGATGTTCGATGTACCTGCGGATGTTTTCTTCCGATACAGATCCGACCGTTTCCACATAATAGGAATGGTTCCATAGCTCCCCTTTCCAAAGCTGGTTTCTTATTTCCGGAAAACGTTCGAAAAGTTTCCTGCCGGAGATCCCCTTCAGGTATTTCACGATCGCAGTTATGGATAATTTCGGAGGGGCTGACACAAAACAGTGTACATGGTCTCCTTCCCCACATTCAAACAGATGGATCGTAAAGCCTTATCTTCTGCGATCTCCTGCACCAGTTCCTGCAGATATGCCTCGACCTCCGCATTTAATATCTTCCGCCGGTATTTCACTGACCATACCATATGGTAATTAATATTACACACACAAGTGCGGTAATGTATAAGATTTTCTTTCATGCATATAGTATACCATGATATCAAAAATTTCGCAATAAAATATCGAACATATTTTCTTTTTTATAATGCTGGATACAGCTTTTTATAGGGAGGAGAAGGGAGAAATTGAATGAAAATCATTTTGTTATTTTTATTTATTATGAGTGCAGATATGCACAGTTTGCGCTTTCATCTCGGTAATTGAATTGCCGAGGATTCCCGCTTATTATCCTAAAAATGAATAATCGTCAGAAGAACTGTCAGGCTGAGTGATAAGTTTAACTGAATAGGGTAAGTCCCCTGCGGAGGTTGCGAAAAGCAATAAGCAGGGGACTTTTGTCAGCTATGTACAATATTGACTTAAATCAAAAAAAGTTTCATATAAGTCATGAAATAATTAACAGTATGTTGACTGAGATTTTATAGAATAACAAATTAAGTCAAGCGAACAGGCAAAAATATTTGACTGGAAATTTACAAATTGCAAATTAGGTCAAGAAATTAGTGTGGATTGTATGACTTGAAAATTAAAATCTATTGATTAAGTCAAAACACCAGTTAATAATTGTTGATTTATATTTCTGTTTTTTCAATTTAAGTCATCAGAGACAGATTTATTCTGTTTCCGTAACTTTGATTTTTTTCTGGAAATCTCTGGTATAGTGAATCTCATAATCAGAAGTTACGAAAAATGCTTGTACATCGTCCAGAGACTCGGCCAGTTTCATGCCATCCTCCAGACCAAGAGCAAAGCAGGTCGTGCTCAGCGCATCTCCATCCACAGACTGATCGGAAATAATGGTAACTGCAATCAGCCCGTTATCATAAGGATAGCCGGTTTTAGGATTGAGCAGGTGATGGTACAAAGTGCCATCTTGTTCAAAGCATCTCTCATAAATTCCTGAGGAAACCACTGACTTATCCCTGATGTCCATAACAGCAATAGTTTCGCTTCGATCTGCAAATGGTTTCTGGATCCCGATCTTAAAAGCAGAATTGTCTGTTTTTTCGCCAATACAGAGAACATTTCCGCCAAGATTGATGATCGCACTTTTTACATCCTGAGAAACCAGATAATCCTTCAGGCGGTCTGCGATATAACCCTTGGCAATGGCACCGAGTTCGATTGCAGTATCGTCTGTCTTTAATGTAATCTCATTTTTATCTGTATCAACAGAGATATTGTGATAATTACATTTGGGCAGTGCTGCCTGGATCAGACTGTCCTTGGGCACTTTTGGATTTTCAGCAGTAAAATCCCACAGAGAAGTCAGCGGTTCAATAGCAATATCAAATGCACCCTCAGATAATACAGAATAATCAAGTCCCTTAGAAACCAGCTCCGCCAGAGAAGCCGACACCTGATAAGTATCCTCTGTCCCCTTCACAGGTGTAAGTTCCCGATGGTTTAACTGATATAATTCACTGTCATCTGCGGTGCGGCTGAATATTTTCTCATACTTGTCACAAAGATTCATGCATTCTGTAAGCAGCTCTCTGTCCTGAGAATCATAGATAGTGACCGTAACTGCAGTATTCAGTTTGATCGCAGTGGCAGAGATGGGATCCTGGGAACCGGCATTCGTATTTTTGACATTTTCCGTTTTTGCCGAACATCCGGAAAAAACAGCCGGACATAATATAAGAGATGCTGCGAGCATTGAAAAAGTACAGCGTGTTATTAATTTTTTTGCAGATATATGATATAATATCATAAATGTAACCTCATAGTTATTTTATGGAATTGCTATAAGCAATAGTTCAGGGAAGAAATATCTTTTGATCCTAACACCATAGTATATCAGAAACAGCAAACTTTGCACAGGTACAAAGGCAACATAAAAAATCCAAAAGGAGATACTGGATAGAAATGAAATATGCCGGAAACAAAGAGAGGAGTAAATAATGTCCGATGCAGTAAACTGCGAATATTGTGTAAACTACAGTTATGATGACAACTATGAATGCTACACCTGTGAAATAAATCTTGACGAAGATGAAATGGTGAAGTTCATCACCGGAAACTTCAATCAGTGTCCATACTTCAAGATGGGTGACGAATACCGCATTGTACGTAAGCAGATGTAGAATTTATAAAAAGTAACAAATATTCAACTAAGCGAGGAATTAAGATAATGGAAAACGTTTATATTATGAATCATCCGCTGATCCAGCATAAAATATCCATGCTGAGAAACAAAAACACAGGAACAAATGAATTCCGTAAATTAGTAGAAGAGATTGGAATCCTCATGGGATACGAAGCTCTCCGGGATCTTCCTGTAGAAAATGTAGAAGTAGAAACCCCTATTGAAACCTGCATGACACCAATGATTTCAGGGAAAAACTGGCGGTTATCCCTGTGCTCCGCGCAGGCCTTGGAATGGTAAACAGTATTCTCACACTTGTGCCATCTGCAAAAGTAGGCCATGTAGGACTCTATCGTGACCCTGTAACCCATGAACCACACGAATACTACTGCAAACTCCCGGAAGCAATTGATGAACGAATTTCAGTGATCGTAGATCCAATGCTCGCAACCGGTGGCTCCGCAGAAGCAGCCGTTGACTTTGTCAAAAAACAGGGCGGAAAAAACATTAAATTCATGTGCATCATCGCAGCCCCTGAAGGACTCAAACGTCTCCACGAAGCACATCCGGATGTTCAGATCTACTGTGGGCACCTTGACCGTGAATTAAATGACCACGCCTACATCTGCCCAGGCCTTGGAGATGCCGGAGACCGTATCTTTGGCACAATATAAGAATAACGTGATTTGTTACTGACTCCGTTCACAGTAACGTAGCCAAAATTCATTCCAGATTGCCTGCGGCAATGGAATTTTGGCTTGTATGTCTCGGGATTTTGGCATATTCATGCCAAAACACCTCGCAGGACAGTGGTGTGTGAACAGTAACGACAATTTTCCAACTACCAGCGTAAGCAGGATTCTCTTTTGGGGTGAACCTTGCAGGGAGTGTAGCAACTCTTAGGCCTGCGGAATCTGCGTTATGAAAAAAGAAGGCAACTGTCTGAGCCGCAGGCGAGTTTTGCCTTCTTTTTCATGCACTTAGCAGATTTTGCAGGCCTTAGAGTTCCTGCTCCCGAAACTGAACCCCAAAAGAGAATCCTGCTTACGCGTCCCTTAATGAAAAAATCAACAAAAAACCGAAAAAACCTCTTGACAACCCAAATCTCATATGCTATCTTATACCAGAACGCTGCCGAAGACAGTAGGTGCCGCAAGGCATAAGTTGCAAACGCCTACCGAGGACTAAGTATTCTTTATATTTTTTATGTAAGATTACGCAAGCCCTACTGCCAGACAGTAAGGCTTTTTATTTACTCATTTGCAGCGGTATACAAAATCTATAAGGAGGTGTACCATTTCATGGCAAAAGTAGAACTTAAACAACCAATCGTAGACGAAATCATCAACAACGTGAAAGATGCAGAATCTGTAGTACTTGTTAACTACAGCGGTCTTACAGTTGAACAGGATACTGCTTTACGTAAGGAATTAAGAGAAGCTGGTGTTGTATACAAAGTATACAAAAACACAATGATGCATCGTGCATTCGAAGGTACTCAGTGCGAAGAACTTATCCAGCACTTACATGGAACAAACGCTATAGCAATCTCTGCTACAGACGCAACTGCTCCTGCAAGAATCCTTGATAAATTCGCAAAGAAAGCACCGGCTTTAGAATTAGTTGCAGGTATCGTTGAAGGAAACTACAACGATCAGGCAGGTATTCAGGCACTGGCTGGAATCCCGTCCAGAGAAGAACTTCTCGGCAAACTGCTTGGAAGCATCCAGTCTCCGATTACAAACTTCGCTCGTGTGCTTAATCAGATCGCTGAGAAAAACGGCTCTGAAGCAGCAGCTGAATAATTTTTAATGCCAGAGGCATAAAACGAATCTAGTAACTATTCGAAAATCACCATCCACGAGGATGCTGAAGAGTTACCGAATTAAATAATATTATATGGAGGGAATTTAAAATGGCAAAATTAACAACAGAAGAATTTATTGCAGCAATCAAAGAATTATCTGTATTAGAATTAAACGACTTAGTAAAAGCTTGTGAAGAAGAGTTTGGTGTATCCGCAGCAGCAGGTGTTGTAGTAGCAGCAGCTGGAGCAGCAGAAGCAGCAGAAGAGAAAGATGAGTTCGATGTAGAACTTGCAGAAGTTGGACCAAACAAAGTTAAAGTTATCAAAGTTGTTCGTGAAGTAACTGGCTTAGGTCTTAAAGAAGCTAAAGAAATGGTTGACGGAGCTCCTAAGGTTGTTAAAGAAGGCGCATCCAAAGCAGAAGCTGAAGATATCAAAACAAAACTTGAAGCTGAAGGTGCTAAGGTTAACCTTAAATAATTATCTTCCTATTATATATAGAAGATTTGCAAGCAGGAATGCCATTGGTATTCCTGCTTTTTTTACAGAGCCGGAGGATTACAGACTATGATGAAAAGAAATACGGCAGCCATATTTGGTATCATCATTGCAGCCCAGCTTTGCCTGACTCCATACGCAGGTGCAAAAGTACAGGCGGCTGAACTGGAAGAAGGACAGATGTTTGAAGATTCATCAGAAGATACAGAGACTTTTGAAGATGCGTCAATACCGGATACGCAGTCGGCAGAGAAACCTGAAGAGAATGAATTTGGGGATGACGACGGTTTCAGTGATGGAGACGTTGAAACTTTTTCGGCGGAGGATGCGGATCAGTCCTGCGAAAATATGCAGGAACTTGTGCTGAATGTGCAGGATGGAGAGGATATTACTGTAAAGTTAAATACGCTGCTGGCACAGGCCAGGGACAGGGCAACGGATGAAAAGCAGTGCAAAGTTATCGTGCCGCCCGGAAATTACACACTTACGGGAACTTTGCATATGTACAGCAATATCTGTTTATATGCAGAGGGCGCCACAATAACAAAGACTTCACCGAGAAAAGAAATCCTGCTTCGTCTTGGCGATACACAGAAATCGGCAGGCGGATACGAGGGATACCGTAATATAACTATCGATGGCGGAACCTGGGATTCAAACTATGAATGTGTGGAAGACAAGGAAGGACCTGGAGGGTTTGTAGGTTTTAGAATCGGTCATGCTACGAATGTTACAGTGAAGAATGTTACATTTCTTAATAACCTTAAATCGCATTTTCTGGAACTTGCAGGAGTGAAGAATGCAGAAATTACAGGATGTACGTTCAGGGGCTACTGGAAAGAGTTTACAGGCGGCGGACAGGAATGTATCCAGCTGGATGCCTGTATGCCGAGAATTTTCCCAGGATATCTTCCATATGACGGAAGTGTCTGTGAGAACATTGTGATAAAGGATAATACCTTTGAAGATGTATTTGCCGGCATTGGAAGCCACAGCATGATGTTTGATAAACCGTATAAAAATATCACGATCAGTAACAACCGGTTTAATAATCTGAAAAAGAGAGCAATATGGTGCCTGAATTATCAGGATACGGTTGTGACGGGAAATACCATGACAAATGTGGGCGGTGGTGTTTATGTGCGTTCTGTTTATACCAGAAATGCACATACTGTCAGCGGTCAGGAAGTATCTCCGGAGGGAAATCAGTATGCAGAGAACATTCTGATCGCTGATAATCAGATTACAGTCCTGGAGCCAACTGTAATAGATGGCAAACAGTGGAATGGATATGGAATCTGGATCACAGGCGAGGTATCTCTGGGCTCTGCAGGAGAAACTATTCCTTCTGAAGATGATGATCCTGAGAATACAGCGAATCCGATGACCAATGGAATTCCAGCGGGAAGATATATTATTCGCGGAGTTACGGCCAGAAATAATACGATCAGCGGAAATTGCGATGGAATTAAATTTTCTCTTGCAGAAGACTGTTCGTGCAGAGGGAACACAGTCAGACTTTCTGATAGTCATACCTACAACAATATGGGGATCAGTGTTGCCAAGGGAAGCAATATCAGAGTTTCTTATAACAATCTTTCCGGCGGAAACGGATATGGGATTTATGCGGCCGGAACAGAGGCTTCACAGAAAATCTGCAGGATTTACGGAAATACAGTCTCCGGATTTATGAAAGATGGGATTCTGGCTTCAGGGCTTGCTGCAGGAAGCCGTATTGAACACAACAGAGTCAGTACCAGCGCGGGAAATGGCATACTTGTAAAATGTATTGATAAGAGTGTGGTTGATGGCAATTACAGTTTCAAAAATAAGGCAAGAGGAATTCTTCTGCAGAGATGTGAGTCGGCAATGGTAGCGGATAATTTTGCTTCTGAAAATGCGATCAATGGAATTGAACTCAATATAAGAAGCAACCATTCTTCTATACAGGGGAATGTCTGTGGTTCCAATAAAAAATCAGGTCTGCGCATTGCCGGATCAAAGGGGATTTCGGCAGACGGAAATTCCTTCCGCAGCAACAGAGGATATGCGGCAGAATTTATCAGTTCCCATATCAGCAGTTATAAAGGCAATCGTTTTGAAAAAAATGGATATTCAAATCGTATCCATGTAAGAAATAGTAAAATCCCGAAGAAATAGCGACTGCTGTAATTATTTGAAAAAATTAAAAAAATATCAAAAAAGTGATTGACAGGCGCAACTTGCTGTGCTATAGTGAAGAATGCTATATTATGGCAAGATGTGCCTTTATGTCTTTTGGCAAAAAGGGTCAAGTTATAATAAATTTAAAGAAAAAACAGGGGTGAAACGTCAATGGAAAAAACAGAATTCGTTCTGTAAAAACTGGAAAAAGCATGCGTATGAGCTACCAGAGACAAGAAGAAGTCTTGGAAATGCCAAACCTGATCGAAGTCCAGAGGGATTCTTATAAATGGTTTCTTGATGAAGGACTTAGGGAAGTCTTTGATGATATTTCTCCGATCGCGGACTACAGCGGAAAGCTCAGCCTGGAATTCATCGACTTTACATTTGACGAGAAGGATGCGAAATATACTATCGAACAGTGTAAAGAACGTGACGCAACTTACGCCGCACCTTTGAAGGTTCGAGTGAGACTGATTAACAAAGAAACAGAGGAAATCAACGAACACGAGATTTTCATGGGAGATTTACCGATCATGACTGTTACAGGTACCTTTGTCATCAATGGTGCAGAACGAGTAATTGTCAGCCAGTTAGTACGTTCCCCTGGAATCTATTACGCAATAGCGCATGATAAACTTGGTAAGAGACTGTTTTCCAGTACTGTTATCCCGAACAGAGGTGCATGGCTGGAATATGAGACAGACTCCAATGATGTTTTCTATGTACGTGTTGACAGAACAAGAAAGGTTCCGATCACTGTTCTGATCCGAGCACTTGGTGTAGGAAGCAATGCAGAGATCATTGATCTCTTCGGTGAAGAGCCAAAGATCCTTGCAAGTTTTACAAAGGATACATCCACCAACTATCAGGAAGGTCTTCTTGAATTATACAAGAAAATCCGTCCGGGTGAGCCGCTTGCAGTTGAGAGTGCGGAGAGCCTTATCAATGCAATGTTCTTTGATCCGAGAAGATATGACCTTGCGAAAGTTGGACGTTATAAATTTAACAAGAAGCTCCACCTCAACAGAAGAATCGTTGGTCACAGACTGGCTGAGGATGTTGTTGATGCTTCTACAGGCGAAATCCTGGCAGAAGAAGGAACTGTTGTGACAAAAGAAATGGCAAATACCATCCAGAACAGCGCTGTTCCATATGTATGGATCCTTGGCGAGGAAGACCGCAGAATCAAGGTTCTTTCTAACTTAATGGTTGATATCCGCCACTATCTTCCGGAAATCGAAGATCCAAAGAGCATCGGTGTTACAGAAGCAGTATACTACCCTGTTCTCGAAAACATTCTGGAAGAAAATGATACATTAGAAGACAGGATTGCAGCAATCCACAGAGATATCCATGATCTGATTCCGAAGCATATCACAAAAGAAGACATCTTTGCTTCTATTAACTACAATATGCATCTGGAATATGGCCTTGGCAATGCCGATGATATCGACCACCTTGGCAACCGTCGTATACGTGCGGTAGGTGAGCTGCTTCAGAACCAGTACAGAATCGGTCTTTCCAGACTGGAACGTGTGGTTCGTGAGAGAATGACAACTCAGGATACAGAGAATATTTCTCCACAGTCCCTGATCAATATTAAACCTGTAACTGCAGCAGTGAAAGAGTTCTTCGGTTCTTCCCAGCTGTCACAGTTTATGGATCAGAACAACCCTCTTGGTGAGCTGACACACAAGAGACGTCTTTCCGCCCTGGGACCTGGCGGTCTGTCACGAGACAGAGCCGGATTCGAGGTTCGAGATGTCCATTACTCCCATTACGGAAGAATGTGCCCTGTCGAGACACCTGAAGGTCCTAACATCGGTCTGATCAACTCTCTTGCATCTTATGCAAGAATCAATCAGTACGGATTTATTGAGGCACCATACCGCAAGATCGACAAAGCAGATCCTAAGAATCCTCGTGTAACAGATGAGGTTGTATATATGACTGCTGATGAAGAGGATAATTACCATGTAGCACAGGCGAATGAGCCTCTGGACGAAGAAGGACATTTCATTCATAAGAATGTATCCGGTCGTTTCCGTGAAGAGACTCAGGAGTATGAGCGTCATATGTTTGATTACATGGACGTATCTCCTCGTATGGTATTCTCCGTCGCTACTGCCTGATCCCGTTCCTGCAGAACGACGATGCCAACCGTGCGCTGATGGGATCAAACATGCAGCGTCAGGCTGTGCCGCTTCTGACAACAGAGGCTCCGGCAGTTGGTACTGGTATGGAAGTGAAGACAGCAGTTGACTCCGGTGTCTGCGTAGTTGCAAAGAAATCCGGTACTGTACTTCGTTCCACATCTACAGATATCAGCATTAAGAATGATGATGGTACAAAAGATGATTACCATCTGACTAAATATCTGAGAAGTAACCAGAGTAACTGTTATAACCAGAAACCAATCGTATTCCAGGGTGAGCACGTAGAGGCAGGACAGGTTATCGCAGATGGTCCTTCCACAGCAAACGGAGAACTTGCTCTTGGTAAGAACCCGCTGATCGGATTCATGACATGGGAAGGTTATAACTACGAGGATGCGGTACTCCTCAGTGAAAGACTTGTTATGGACGATGTTTATACATCTGTTCATATTGAAGAATATGAATGTGAAGCCCGTGATACCAAACTGGGACCGGAAGAAATCACACGTGATGTTCCTGGCGTGGGCGACGATGCACTGAAAGATCTGGATGAGCGTGGTATTATCCGTATCGGTGCTGAAGTACGTGCTGGCGATATCCTTGTTGGTAAAGTTACTCCTAAGGGAGAGACAGAGCTTACTGCAGAAGAGAGACTTCTTCGTGCGATCTTTGGTGAGAAAGCACGTGAAGTACGTGATACTTCTCTGAAAGTACCTCACGGTGAATACGGTATTATCGTAGATGCTAAGGTATTTACAAGAGAGAACGGCGATGAGATGTCACCTGGTGTTAACCAGTCCGTACGTATCTACATCGCACAGAAGAGAAAGATTTCCGTTGGTGATAAGATGGCCGGACGTCATGGTAACAAGGGTGTTGTTTCCCGTGTACTTCCTGTTGAAGATATGCCATTCCTTCCGAACGGACGTCCTCTTGATATCGTGCTGAATCCTCTGGGTGTGCCTTCCCGAATGAATATCGGACAGGTCCTGGAGATTCACTTAAGCCTTGCTGCGAAAGCACTTGGATTCAACGTTGCAACTCCTATTTTCCAGGGTGCAAACGAGCATGATATCCAGGATACACTGGAACTTGCAAACGACTATGTAAACACAGAAGACTTTGAAGAGTTCCGCGAGAAATACAAAGACATTTTAGCACCGGATGTAATGCAGTATTTGGATGAGAACAAAGCCCACAGAGCACTGTGGAAGGGTGTTCCGATTTCCAGAGACGGTAAAGTGCGTTTGCGTGACGGCCGTACAGGAGAGTATTTCGACAGTCCTGTAACAATTGGTCACATGCACTATCTGAAGCTGCATCATCTGGTTGATGATAAGATCCATGCACGTTCTACAGGTCCTTACTCTCTGGTAACACAGCAGCCACTGGGTGGTAAAGCACAGTTCGGTGGACAGCGTTTTGGTGAGATGGAGGTTTGGGCACTGGAAGCATACGGTGCATCCTACACACTGCAGGAAATCCTGACAGTAAAATCCGATGATGTTGTTGGACGTGTTAAGACATACGAAGCAATCATCAAGGGTGACAATATTCCTGAGCCGGGTATTCCGGAATCCTTCAAGGTTCTCTTAAAAGAACTTCAGTCTCTTGGTCTGGATGTGAAGGTACTCAAGGATGACAATACAGAAGTACATCTTCTTGAATCTGTAGATTACGGTGACACAGACCTTCGTTCTGTCATCGAGGGAGATTCCAGAAGACATCACGACAGAGAAGAAGACTACGGCAAACATGGCTATACAAAGCAGGAGTTTGACGGAGAAGAACTCGTTGACATTGACGAGGATGAAGATGAGGATGACTTCATTGAGCTGGATGAGGCTCTTGAAGACAATGACGAAGAGTAAGAAAGGGGAAAGAATACATGGCAGAAACAACTAACGCCAATGAAACATATCAGCCAATGACTTTCGATGCCATCAAAATCGGACTGGCGTCCCCTGAGAAAATCAGAGAGTGGTCAAGAGGCGAGGTTTTAAAACCTGAGACCATCAACTACCGTACCTTAAAGCCGGAGAAAGACGGACTTTTCTGTGAAAGAATCTTTGGACCGAGCAAGGACTGGGAGTGCCACTGTGGAAAGTACAAAAAGATTCGCTATAAAGGCGTTGTCTGCGACAGATGTGGTGTAGAAGTTACCAAATCCTCTGTACGTAGAGAGCGTATGGGACATATCGAGCTGGCTGCTCCGGTATCCCACATCTGGTATTTCAAAGGAATTCCGTCCCGTATGGGACTGATCCTTGACATTTCTCCGAGAACTCTGGAGAAAGTCCTTTACTTTGCTAACTATATCGTACTGGATCCGGCTAATTCCGGACTCCAGTACAAACAGGTACTTACAGAGAGAGAATATCAGGATGCACGTGAGGCTTATGGATATGATTTCCGTGTAGGTATGGGTGCAGAATCCATCAAAGAGCTTCTTGAGGCAATTGATCTTGAGAAAGATTCTGTTGAACTGAAAAAAGAATTAAAAGATGCTACGGGCCAGAAACGTGCCAGAATCATCAAACGTCTGGAAGTTGTAGAATCCTTCCGCGAGTCAGGAAACCGTCCTGAGTGGATGATCATGACAGTGATTCCTGTAATCCCGCCGGATCTTCGTCCTATGGTTCAGCTGGATGGCGGACGTTTCGCTACATCTGACTTAAATGACCTTTACAGAAGAATCATCAACCGTAACAACCGTCTGAAGAGACTTCTGGAATTAGGCGCACCGGATATTATCGTTCGTAACGAGAAACGTATGCTTCAGGAAGCTGTTGATGCCTGATCGACAACGGTCGTCGCGGACGTCCTGTAACAGGTCCTGGAAACAGAGCCCTGAAATCCCTTTCTGATATGCTGAAAGGTAAATCCGGACGTTTCCGTCAGAACCTTCTGGGTAAACGAGTTGACTATTCCGGACGTTCCGTTATCGTCGTAGGACCGGAACTTAAGATTTACCAGTGTGGTCTTCCGAAAGAAATGGCCATTGAGCTGTTCAAACCTTTCGTTATGAAAGAGCTTGTTGCCAACGGAACTTCACACAACATTAAGAACGCCAAGAAAATGGTTGAGAAGCTGGAGCCTGCTGTATGGGATGTTCTGGAGGATGTTATCAAAGAACATCCGGTTATGCTGAACCGAGCACCTACACTGCATCGTCTTGGTATCCAGGCATTCGAACCGATCCTTGTAGAAGGTAAAGCGATCAAACTGCATCCGCTGGTTTGTACCGCATTCAACGCTGACTTCGATGGTGACCAGATGGCCGTACATCTTCCGCTTTCACAGGAAGCACAGGCAGAGTGCCGTTTCCTTCTGTTATCACCGAACAACCTGCTGAAACCTTCTGATGGTGGTCCTGTAGCCGTTCCTTCACAGGATATGGTACTTGGTATCTACTATCTGACTCAGGAAAGACCTGGAAACAAGGGTGAAGGCAAGTTCTTTAAGAGCGTAAACGAAGCAATCCTTGCTTATGAGAATAAAGTAATCACACTGCAGTCCAGAATCCATGTTCGCTGCAGCAAGACAATGCCGGACGGATCCGTTCTGACCGGTACAGTAGAATCTACACTTGGACGTTTCCTGTTTAACGAAATCCTTCCACAGGATCTTGGTTTCGTAGACAGAAGTGTTCCGGGAAATGAACTTCTTCTTGAGGTTGACTTCCTGGTAGCCAAGAAACAGCTGAAACAGATTCTTGAAAAAGTTATCAATACTCACGGTGCTACAAAGACTGCTGAGGTTCTTGATGCGATCAAAGCTACAGGTTACAAATATTCCACACGTGCAGCCATGACTGTTGCCATTGCCGATATGACAGTTCCGCCTCAGAAACCGGAAATGATCAAACAGGCTCAGGATACTGTAGACCTTATCACAAAGAACTATAAACGTGGTCTTATCACCGAGGAAGAGCGTTACAAAGAAGTTGTTGATACATGGAAGAAGACTGACGATGAGCTTACACATGCTCTGCTGACCGGTCTTGATAAATACAACAACATCTTCATGATGGCTGACTCCGGTGCCCGTGGTTCCGATAAACAGATCAAACAGCTTGCAGGTATGCGAGGACTGATGGCCGATACAACCGGTCACACCATCGAGCTGCCTATCAAGTCAAACTTCCGTGAAGGTCTTGACGTACTGGAATACTTCATGTCTGCACATGGAGCACGTAAAGGTATGTCCGATACAGCTCTTCGTACAGCCGATTCAGGTTACCTGACAAGACGTATGGTTGACGTTTCTCAGGATCTGATCGTACGTGAGACAGACTGCTGTGAAAACAGAGATGAGATCTCAGGTATGTATGTAGAATCTTTTGTAGATGGTAAAGAAGAGATCGAAGGACTTCAGGAGCGTATCACAGGTCGTTTCTCCTGTGAGACAATTAAGAATAAAGATGGCGAAGTTATCGTAAAAGCCAACCATATGATCACACCGAAACGTGCTGCCCACATCATGAAAGAAGGCGTGGACAATCAGACAGGCGGATCTATCGAGAAAGTTAAGATCCGTACAATCCTTACATGTAAATGTAAAGTTGGTATCTGTGCGAAATGTTACGGTGCGAACCTTGCAACCGGCGAGCCGGTACAGGTTGGTGAATCTGTCGGTATCATTGCTGCTCAGTCTATCGGTGAGCCAGGTACACAGCTTACCATGCGTACTTTCCACAGTGGTGGTGTTGCCGGTGGAGATATCACACAGGGTCTTCCTCGTGTCGAGGAGCTTTTTGAGGCAAGAAAGCCGAAAGGTCTTGCCATTATTACAGAGATTCCTGGTGTTGCTGTTATCAATGACACTAAGAAGAAACGTGAAGTTATCGTTACAGATCAGGAAACAGGTGAATCCAAGACTTACCTTATTCCATACGGATCCCGTATCAAGATCACAGACGGACAGATCCTTGAAGCAGGTGATGAACTTACAGAAGGTAGCGTAAATCCGCATGATATCCTGAGAATTAAGGGTGTACGTGCAGTTCAGGATTATATGATCCGTGAAGTACAGCGTGTATATCGTCTCCAGGGTGTTGAGATCAGCGATAAGCATATCGAAGTTATCGTTCGTCAGATGCTGAAGAAAATCCGTATCGAAGATAACGGAGATACAGAATTCCTTCCTGGAACACTGGTTGACTTCCTTGAATACGAGGACGTTAACGAGCAGATGGAAAAAGAAGGCAAACAGCCTGCAGATGGAAAACAGGTTATGCTTGGTATTACCAAGGCATCTCTTGCTACAAACTCCTTCCTGTCAGCCGCTTCCTTCCAGGAAACAACTAAAGTTCTGACTGAAGCCGCTATCAAGGGTAAAGTTGACCCGCTGATCGGTCTGAAAGAGAACGTAATCATCGGTAAACTGATTCCTGCAGGTACCGGTATGAAACGCTACAGAGATGTAAGACTCAACAGCACAATGCCTGAACCGGAAGTAAAGGTTGAAGATATAGCCGAAGAACTTCCTGAAGATGAAGAGATCAAAGATGATGAGATGATCACAATGGATGAAGAACTTCCTGAAGATGAAGAATTCGATGTTGAAGAATCTGATGAAGAAGAGACTGCTGAAGACGAAGCTGATGATCAGGCTTCAGACGATGCAGAAGACAACGAATGATCCAACGGAGTAGATAACTTATCCGGACTGATTTGATATGAATTCACAAGAGAACTATCTGTGCCGACAGATTTTGCCGGCGAGGTAGTTCTCTTTTATTTTCCGGAATATTCCATTGCCGAAAAAAGAGAAAAATACAAAGAAACTGCTTTTTGTGTTATAATACCAGTACATTATGAGCAGGTAATGAACTGTGAAGTATTTTTACAGTTATGATAAATATACATTTTTGTTTCCGGTAACAGCTTGTAAAAAGCATTGACCGGGACAGGGAAGGAAATAGAAATTGAACAGAAATGGAGGTGCAATATGGATAAAGAACTTCCGGTTTCAGCATGGCCGGAATGGAAAATCATAGAGAAAATCGGCGAAGGCTCTTTTGGAAAGGTGTATAAGGCACAGAGAACAGAACGTGGAAAATCTTTCTATTCTGCTATCAAGATCATCAATATACCCGGAAGCCAGAGCGAGTTGAACAGCGTACGTTCTGAAACAGGGATGAGCAGTCCACAAGACAGTATTTTCAGAATCTGGTTGAGGAATGTATTCAGGAAATCAGTACCATGGAATACTTTCGAGGAAACTCTTACATTGTCTCTGTAGAAGATTTTAAGGTTATGGAATATCTGGATGTCATTGGATGGGAGATTTCCATAAGGATGGAATATCTGACAAGTTTTATGGATTACTGTGCGGAAAAGCAGCTTACTGAGAAAGAGGTAATAAAGCTGGGAATGGATTTGAGTAAGGCACTGGGATATTGCCGGAAACTTAAGATCATTCACAGGGACATCAAGCCGGAGAATATTTTTGTATCCAGATTTGGCGATTTTAAGCTTGGAGATTTCGGAATTGCACGTGAACTTGAACGAACCATGAGCGGATTTTCCAAGAAAGGTACTTACTCTTATATGGCGCCTGAGATGTATAAAGGTGAGAAATATGACAGCAGGGTAGATATTTATTCTCTTGGGATTGTGCTGTACAGGCTGATGAATCATAACAGACTGCCATTTATGAGTCTGGAAAAACAGTTTATCACTTACAGGGATAAGGAAAATGCATTAAATAAGCGTGTTGCAGGAGAGCAGATGAGTGCACCTGTGGATGCAGGAACACAGTTTGCCCGTATTATCATGAAGGCCTGTGCTTATGATCCTGCACAGAGATATCAGACACCGGAGGAGCTTTATAGTGCGCTGGATGATCTGAAAAATGGAAGATCTGGCAGAATCCGGCAGTTACAAAACGGTGTTCAGAAAGCAGGAACGGATAAAACAGAATCATATAGTGCAATTGCACAGAACGGCAGAGCAGCACAGAATGTTACATCAGATACCGAAAATGTACGAAAAAGTACAGTGCAGAATACGTCAGTACAGAATACCCGGGGAAATAAAAAAACATCAGATTTTCAGAATGCTGCAAAAAGAAAACGTGCTGTAAACAATGTTCCGGCGAGCAGCTTTACAGATAAAGAAACAATGTCAGTTGTAGCAGAACAGAAAATACAGCCACAGGAAACGCCATCAGAAACAGTTGCGATAAGATCTGCGCGTGCTGTGGAAGCCAGAAAGCGAAGACGCAGGAAGAAACAGCTGCTGCGCAGGGCATTGCTTGCAATTGTGGCAGGTACAGCGATACTTATGATGGCCGCCGTCTATTACAGAGTAAGTACAGATCATGCTCAGGAAGGACAGGAGGATAATCCGATCGCAATTCTGGATGATGAGAAATACAGCTCCACAAAATCCGGATCCAAGGATTTCTCCAAAGCTCTGGATATGATCAAGGAGCAGGCAACAACTATCACAGATAATCTGAACAGTTACGACTGGGTTGGAACAGAAGGAACTGTTCTGCGATATCTGAGAAGGGTAAAGACCACTCAGCAGGCAGATGGAAATCTGGATATTGAGAGTGAATGCATGAAAGCTCTGGTCTATCCGGCAGAATCCGGAGATGGAGTTTATGAAGAATATTTCTACTGGGGAGAGAAGTTATTCTTTGCATATATCTGGTATGATGAAACTTCAGAATATTATTATTATAACGACGGCGAACTGATAAGATGGATCGATTCCAATGGAAAGTGTCACGATAACGAAAAAGATAATGAGGAATTCGTGAAACGTGGCGAGAAATACTGGAACAATTCATTGAAAGCATTGAAGGGAGAAGGAACAAAGACAGATAATGGCAATGTATCAGATTGAATGTGCATATACCTGCCATACAGGAAATATCCGGGCAAATAATGAAGATAATTTCTGGTGTTTTGGGGAATCCCTTCCGGTGAACAATGAAGGAACAAAGGGTATCTGCTCAAAGATTATTTCGGGTAACAGAGTACCGGCAATGGCGGTATTTGACGGTATGGGAGGAGAAAGCTGTGGCGAGATTGCAGCCTTTCTTGCATCAGAAGAATTTGGAAAATTTTATAATGCGAATAAAAGAATGCTGAGGGATATGCCGGAAGATTTTATAGACGATGTATGTGAGAAGATGAATCAGGCAGTATGCAGATATGGAACAGAGCATCATATTTGGAGCATGGGAAGCACAATGGCGATGCTCCTCTTTACACCAGAGTCTATGTTTGCCTGCAATCTTGGGGACAGCAGGATTTATTTTATGGATGGCGGTAAGCTTCAGCAGATTTCCACAGACCATGTTTTTGGTGGTACGGCAGTTGGGAAAGCCCCGTTAACCCAGTATCTTGGACTTCCTGAAGAGCTGCAGAGACTGGAACCTTCTGTGACAGAAATCGAGCATAAGGAGGGATACAGATATCTTCTGTGCTCAGATGGAGTAACAGATATGCTTTCGGACAGTGAGATAGAGGCGATTCTGTCACAGGATATGGAAATCCCGGAGATCGTAAATGATCTTCTTAAAAATGCTCTCCAAAAGGTGGGAGAGATAATGTGACGATCGTGCTCTGTGAAGTACAGAAGCTGGATACAGTCCGCAGAATGAAAGAATGGATGAAAAATCTGAAAGATAAAAAATGAGAGGTGGGGCAGCATGAAGAACCGTATGCAGGATCTGGATTTTGAACAGAATGTTGCGTTTGATAAAGTACAGGAGTATGAATTTACCAGAAGGGCGGCACAGAGATTTCGGCAGGTGGTAAGCCTGGACAGTTTTGAAGACGAAGATGCGGATGTTATTTTCCACTATTTATATAAAGAGATGGAACTGGTGTCCTTTGGCGACCATCTGAAGAGATATATTTATGAAAGGGCAGAGCTGGAAGAACCTTTCTCGGAGGTTCCACAGGAAGTGTATAAGGAGATCGTAGTAGATTCCTTTAAGGAAACCTATACGCCCAAATCCATGAATCCTACCTCTACCAAGTTGTCGGCACTGGTGAATAACTGGCTGAATCAGGCATCTGTAAAAAGAGAAACTGTTTTTCTTCTGGGGTTTGGGTTGAAAATGACCACAGAGGATGTGTCGGATTTCCTGACAAGAGTACTGAAAGAACAGGATTTTGATTTCCACAATCCGGACGAGGTGATCTACTGGTATTGTTACAGTACGCAGCAGGGTTATCACAAAGCAGAGGAATTGAAGAAAAAATATGAAGCACTTGCCCCTGTAGAAGTGGAAAATACTCAGGTTTTATGCGGAAGTAATCTGTGTCTTGATACGGAGGAGAAACTGATCGATTATCTTGCCCGCCTGAAATCAAAAAGAGTAGATCCCATATCTGAGAAAAGTCAGGCATTTCAGGAGTTTACAAAGCTTTTATATCATGCGAAGCAGATTATTGCCGGACTGTATCAGCATGATGAAGAGGAAAAAGGTGGGGATAAGGTGTGGACAGCAGAAAGAATTACACCTTCTGATGTGGAAAAAGTAATCTGCAGCGGAATCCCCATCAACAAAATGGGCAATCTGAAGAAAATGTCTGCCTCCATTCTGGCAAAGCATTTCAGCCAGAAGCGTTTCAGCAGGCAGAGGATTACAAATATTTTAAGCCACAAACTCCCGGTGGAGCGCTTTGACCTGATCACACTGGAATTCTTTATCGTATCCCAGGAAATGGAGGATGATGATCCTTTTAATAGATACAAGCATTTTCTGGATGAGATTCAGGATATTCTGCTTCGATGTGGAATGGGAGAGATATACATAGTAAATCCATACGAATGTTTCCTTCTCATGTGCCTTCTCACAGACTGTCCGCTGGCAGTATTTTCGGAGATATGGGAGAAGTCCTATGAAGAGGGGGAAGCTGAAGAGGCATAATGGTATCAACAATTGTACAGCCGGTGCCGGATATGGCACGAAAGGCTGTGGAACTTTTATTAAAGAAAATAAAAGGGGAAGAGATTGAGACATTGACGATTCTTCCTGTTGAATTTGCAGAAGGAGGCACAACCCGTTAAGGGATGTGCCTCCTTCTTTTAACCGAATCAAGTAAGTCCCTGCGGAGATTGCGAATATCTGTCTGATTTATGACAATTATCTGGATAGACTGTAGATTCAGAAGAGTGTGTTTATTCATTATAGTATCCGTAGATAGCACGTGCATCTGCAGCAATGGTGCTTTGGGCTGCACCGGTATCAGTAAGATCCTGTGACATAAAGCATACTACAAGATCAATTCCTTTGGCTGTATCATAGATGATCGCTGCATCATTTTCTACAGTGTCAAGTTCGCCGGTCTTATTGGCAGTACCGACGCCTTCTGGAAGTTGTGCAGGGATCTTGTTTTTACGCTGCTGCATTTTTAAGTGATAATACATTGCATCTGCGTTTGGAAGAGTAGAAGCGGGAAGGGTTCCATTGACAGTCTGGTATATCTGCTTTAAAAAGGTTCCACAGTCTTTGACGGATGTATAGTTGTCGCCGTTTTCTTTACTTGCGAGAAGCAGGCGGTTCATCTGGGTGCTGGTGAAACCATGTTCCTGGCAGAAGCCATTTACTTTTGCCATGCCTGCAGAGTCATCGCCGTTTCCAAGCCAGTTTACCAGAGTGTTGGCAGCATCATTATCACTGACAGTGATCATGGCTGAAATATTACTGTCAATTTCGTCTCCGTTGTGAGACTGGGAGAGGGTATCGTAGTTTTCGTATACAGCTCCCATAATATACAGTTTGATCAGGCTTGCTGCTGCATGGGAGTATCGTTGATCATGCCTTCAGAATCTTTCGGCAGGTTGCAGACATAGACGGACCAGGTTCCGTTATCAGCCGGCAGCAGGGACTGTACCTGTTTCAGGAGATTGTCCATGCTGGAATCAGTGTTGTCGGTAAATGTGTTGTTGGAGGAAGGGGAAAGTGTTCCGTTCTGCTGTTCGGATTCTGAAGAGGGTTCAGCGGATTCTGACTGTGCAGGAGATGTTTCTCCGGTGGCTGCCTTGACAGAACTTTCCTGTTCTCTTAATTCATCTAACTGATCTGCCTGACTGATAAGGGTATTTGCATCAGTGGAAATCTCCTCTACGGTTTTGGAGAGTGTCTGTACTTTTTGCTGTAGTGTGACGAGATGGTTCAGTGATAAAAATGAAACAGCTGCCAGTGCAATCACTGCAACAGTCAGTATGCCGATCACTATATAGAGAAAAATAGGTTTTTCATTTGGCTTTTTATTCATTGCGGTTTTCCTTTCGTAATTATTATTGTAATCAGGATTGCGGGAACTGCGAAGCTGCGTAGCAATCCGCAGATATCAAGTCAGGGGCAAAATGCTTTTTGACACTTACATCATCATGATGCAAAGTAGCTGTCAATGCCATTTGCGATTCCCTGTACCATTGTTTTCTGGAATTCTGCGTCATTCATTTTCAGATCGTCATTCTGGCTTGTCATAAATCCCATTTCAAGAATAGTAACAGGAACAGTGCTCCAGTTAATTCCTGTCATCGTGTCAGTGTACTGGATTCCAAGGTTCTGAAAACCTGTTGCAGCACAGTAGGAATCGATGATGCACCGGGATAATCGATCAGACTGTTCAAACAGTTGTGGGATATAAGGATTATTCTGGGAGGGTGACATGGTCAGTGCCCCTGATGCAGTATGGGAATCATCGCCGTTTGCATGGATGCGGACATAGATTTCTGCGTCCTGTGAAGCAGCATATTGTGCGCGTTCCATGTTGCTGATGGCTGTTTCATTGTCTGTTCGTGTCATGACTACCTGATAGCCTCTCTGTTCCAGTTCATCTTTTAGTTGAAGAGAGACTTCCAGATTGAGCTGGTATTCGGGAACACCGCTGTAGGTTCCCTGAGTGCCGCTGGTACATTTTGCTTTCATTTCAGAAGAACCGGGACCGTTGGGCTCCGGGGCACTCATATCCACGGACTCACTCTGATGCCCTGGATCGATTCCTATTATATGTCCGCCTGTTTCGGCATCGGAGGAGAAAACGCCGGCACTGGAATCAGAAGAGGCGCTGGTGCTGTTCTGGCTGAATACAGAAGGCTTTGATGAAGCTTCTTTCGGGATTTCAGCTTTTTCTTTTGTTTTCTTCTGTGTGGCTGTCTGTTGTTTTTGTTTCATGCGATTGATATTTGACTGGACTGTGTCTATGGCGGTAGTGTACTTGTCTACTGCCTGTTTGACTTCGTCGTGTTTTGCAGTGATCTGGTCGGAGATTGTATTGACTTCTTTTTCAGTGGTGAGGATCTGGTGCAGTGTGGTCCTGTTAAAGAAGATCAGGCTATGATGCACAGGAGTCCTGTCAGAAACAGAAGGATGCTGATCATGCTGGGTTTCTTCATATATTATGGTGTCCTTTCCTGAGTTTATAGAATGTTATAGAATGTTATAGTGTGTCTGCAAGTTGATTTGCCTGCTTTGGTTGTTATTATAATAAAAGGGAGGGGGAAATGCAATTGTTAGTAGGGGGACGCGCCGGATAATATTTATTTTGTGTGCGGTTTCGGACGCTAAGAGATACTAAGTCAGCAGAAATCTGCTAAAAGCATGAGCAGCCCTCTCAAACTCGCTACGTTGCAAACTTCGCTCAAACACGTGAGACGGTCTGCTCATAACGCAGATTTCCGCAGACTAAGTATCTCTAAGCATCCTGCAAATGCACACAAAATAAATATTATCCGGCGCTGGGGCTCGTAGATAACTATATCAATTGAGTAGAATACGGATTTGAGTTGCAGATGAAAAAATGTAGCACTGAGGCTTTTTTTTATCTGTGTATGAGGATTTGCAGATAAGCGATTGGCATAGTTATTTCGATAGGACAGGGGGAAGTGGCAGTAAAGTGGTTGGAGGGGGAGCATATTGTCAGATAAGTTTAATGTGGTGATGTGGTGTATGAAGAAAGGATTTTTTTGGTTATAATAAAAATATGAAAAAATACTGTAAAATTCAGGAGAAATGCCTTGACAGTGTGAGTTTTACGGGATATAATGAGCAAGCGTGCAAAAGGAACGTTTAATTTTTTTGTGCGTAATTACACGAATAGCAACCGCAAGGCCCCATAGAAAAATCTATGGAGAAATAAATCGGGAGGTGAAATGGAATGCCAACATTCAACCAGTTAGTAAGAAAGGGACGCCAGACAACTGTAAAGAAATCTACAGCTCCGGCTCTTCAGAAAACATTCAACTCTTTAAGAAAGAAAGCAGTTGAACAGTCTGCACCACAGAAACGTGGCGTTTGTACAGCAGTTAAGACTGCAACTCCTAAGAAGCCTAACTCAGCTCTTAGAAAAATCGCCAGAGTTCGTCTTTCCAACGGAATCGAAGTAACAAGCTACATCCCAGGAGAAGGTCACAACCTTCAGGAGCATAGCGTTGTTCTTATCCGTGGTGGAAGGGTTAAGGACTTACCTGGTACAAGATACCACATCATCAGAGGTACTCTTGATACTGCAGGTGTTGCTAACAGAAAACAGGCCCGTTCTAAATACGGCGCTAAGAGACCGAAAAAGAAATAATTCTAAAAAGGTTTCATAAGAATTTTAAGAACTGATCCTATTGTTTAGGACAGCAGGAATTAATCAATCGAAAATTCACGGAAGACTAGAACTATGAATTTGTACGGTATTCCATATACCCTGCCGGTTGCGGGTTAAATATAGGACCTTACCAGTGCGAACATGCAATAGTTATCTGCGTGAGTACCGATGATTTAATCACAATGATTAAGGAGGGAAGTAACGTGCCACGTAAAGGACATACTCAGAAAAGAGACGTTCTGGCAGATCCAATGTACAACAATAAAGTGGTTACCAAACTTATCAATAACATCATGTTAGACGGTAAGAAAGGTGTAGCACAGAAAATTGTTTACGGTGCATTCGCCAGAATCGAAGAAAAAGCTGGTAAACCAGCACTTGAAGTTTTCGAAGAGGCTATGAACAACATCATGCCACTTCTTGAAGTAAAAGCTAGACGTATCGGTGGTGCTACTTATCAGGTTCCGATCGAGGTAAGAGCAGACAGACGTCAGGCACTGGCTCTTCGCTGGTTAACAATGTTCTCTCGTAAAAGAGGCGAGAAAACAATGGAAGAAAGACTTGCAAATGAGCTTTTAGATGCAATGAACAACACAGGTGCATCCGTTAAGAGAAAAGAAGACATGCACAAGATGGCTGAGGCAAATAAAGCATTTGCTCACTATCGCTTCTAATATAGGAGGAAAATCCATTGGCTAAAGAGGGAAGAGAATATCCATTAGAGCGTACCAGAAATATTGGTATTATGGCTCATATCGATGCGGGTAAAACAACTCTTACAGAACGTATCCTGTATTATACAGGTGTCAACTATAAGATTGGTGATACTCATGAAGGTACTGCTACCATGGACTGGATGGAACAGGAGCAGGAGAGAGGTATCACAATCACTTCAGCGGCTACAACATGTCACTGGACTCTGGAAGAGAACTGCAAACCGAAGCCAGGTGCTCTGGAACATCGTATCAACATCATTGATACCCCAGGTCACGTTGACTTCACAGTAGAAGTTGAGCGTTCTCTTCGTGTACTTGACGGTGCTGTCGGCGTTTTCTGTGCTAAGGGTGGTGTTGAACCGCAGTCTGAAAACGTATGGCGTCAGGCCGACACTTACAATGTACCACGTATGGCATTCATCAACAAGATGGATATCCTTGGTGCAAACTTCTACGGTGCAGTAGAGCAGATCAAGACTCGTCTTGGTAAAAACGCAATCTGCTTACAGCTGCCAATCGGAAAAGAAGATGATTTCAAAGGAATCATTGACTTATTCGAAATGAAAGCTTACATCTACAACGATGAAAAAGGTGATGACATCTCCATCGTTGACATTCCTGAAGACATGAAGGAAGATGCTGAGCTTTATCATACAGAGCTCATTGAGAAAATCTGTGAGCTTGATGACGACTTAATGATGGAATATCTTGAAGGTGAAGAACCAACTGTTGAGAGACTGAAAGCAACATTAAGAAAAGCGACATGCGAGTGTACAGCTGTTCCGGTTTGCTGTGGTTCTGCTTACAGAAACAAAGGTGTTCAGAAACTTCTTGATGCTATCCTTGAGTATATGCCTGCTCCAACAGATATTCCTCCAATCGAGGGAACTGACCTGGACGGCAACCCGGTAGTAAGACATTCTTCTGATGAAGAACCGTTTGCAGCACTTGCATTCAAGATTATGACAGACCCATTTGTTGGTAAACTGGCATATTTCCGTGTATACTCCGGTACAATGAATTCCGGTTCTTATGTACTTAATGCTACTAAGGACAAGAAAGAACGTGTTGGACGTATTCTTCAGATGCATGCTAACAAACGTATGGAACTGGATAAGGTTTATTCCGGTGATATCGCTGCAGCTATCGGTTTCAAATTTACAACAACAGGTGATACAATCTGTGACGAACAGCATCCGGTAATTCTGGAGTCCATGGAATTCCCAGAACCAGTTATCGAGCTGGCTATCGAGCCTAAGACTAAAGCTGGACAGGGTAAACTTGGTGAAGCTCTTGCAAAACTTGCAGAGGAAGACCCGACATTCCGTGCACATACAGATCAGGAAACTGGACAGACTATTATCGCTGGTATGGGTGAGCTTCATCTGGATATCATCGTTGACCGTCTCCTTCGTGAATTTAAGGTTGAGGCTAACGTAGGTGCTCCTCAGGTTGCTTACAAAGAGACAATCACCAAAGCTGTTGATGTAGACAGTAAGTATGCAAAACAGTCTGGTGGTCGTGGACAGTATGGTCACTGTAAAGTTAAATTCGAGCCTATGGATGCCAACGGAGAAGAACTGTACAAGTTCGAATCCACAGTTGTTGGTGGTGCTATTCCGAAGGAATACATCCCTGCAGTTGGCGAAGGTATCGAAGAGGCTATGAAAGCTGGTATCCTTGGCGGATTCCCTGTAGTCGGTGTATATGCTAACGTATACGATGGTTCCTACCATGAAGTCGACTCCTCTGAAATGGCATTCCACATTGCAGGTTCTCTTGCATTCAAAGATGCTATGCAGAAAGCAGCTCCGGTTCTTCTTGAGCCTATCATGAAAGTCGAAGTTACTACACCAGAGGATTACATGGGTGATGTTATCGGTGATATCAACTCCCGTCGTGGACGTATCGAAGGTATGGAAGATATCGGCGGTGGTAAGATGATCCGCGGATATGTACCGCTTTCCGAAATGTTCGGATATGCTACAGATCTTCGTTCCAGAACACAGGGACGTGGTAACTACTCTATGTTCTTTGAGAAATATGAGCAGGTTCCGAAGTCTGTACAGGAAAAAATCCTTGCTAAGAAAGACTGATAATTTTGATCATCTGCAGTCTGTTGGTGTTTAAAGCCAACGGACTGCAGGAGATATAACGTTATTGTTCACTTCGTTCTCAGTAACGTTGCCAAAAATTCATTCCAGATTATTTTCTGCAATGGAATTTTGGCATATACATGCCAAAACACCTCGTGTGATAGCGGCGTGGGTGAACTGTAATGATATAACAATTGGTAATGCAAGTTATCAAATTGTATAAAATGCTTGCAAATATTCTGATTATGCAATATAATCAAGGATAGCAAGTTTAAAACCGAAAAGATGCTCTATAATAATATAAGAGCCAATTGTTTTAAGGAGGACGTTTTAAAATGGCAAAAGCTAAGTTTGAGAGAACAAAACCGCATTGTAACATTGGTACCATTGGACACGTTGACCATGGTAAAACAACTTTAACAGCTGCAATCACAAAAGTTCTGGCTGAGAGAGTTGCTGGAAACGTAGTAGAAAACTTTGAAGATATCGATAAAGCTCCAGAAGAAAGAGAGCGTGGTATCACAATTTCTACAGCTCACGTTGAGTATCAGACAGAGAAGAGACATTATGCACATGTTGACTGCCCAGGACATGCTGACTACGTTAAGAACATGATCACAGGTGCAGCTCAGATGGATGGTGCTATCCTTGTTGTAGCAGCTACAGATGGTGTTATGGCTCAGACAAAAGAGCACGTTCTTCTTGCTCGTCAGGTAGGTGTTCCTTACATCGTTGTATTCATGAACAAATGTGATATGGTTGATGACGAAGAACTTCTTGAACTGGTTGAGATGGAGATTCGTGAACTTCTTTCCGAGTATGATTTCCCAGGAGATGATATCCCGGTAATCAAAGGTTCTGCTCTTAAAGCTCTTGAAGACCCGAACGGTGAGTGGGGAGACAAGATCATGGAACTTATGGATGCTGTTGACAGCTACATTCCAGACCCACAGCGTGACACAGATAAACCATTCGTAATGCCTGTAGAGGATGTATTCTCTATCACAGGTCGTGGTACAGTTGCTACTGGTAGAGTAGAGGCTGGTGTACTTCATGTATCTGACGAAGTTGAAATCGTTGGTATCAAAGAAGAAACACGTAAAGTTGTTGTAACTGGTATCGAAATGTTCCGTAAACTTCTTGATGAAGCTCAGGCTGGTGATAACATCGGTGCACTTCTTCGTGGTGTTCAGAGAAACGAAATCGAGCGTGGACAGGTTCTTGCTAAACCAGGAACACTTACATGCCATACAAAATTCACAGCTCAGGTTTACGTTCTGACAAAAGATGAAGGTGGACGTCATACTCCATTCTTCAACAACTATCGTCCACAGTTCTACTTCAGAACAACAGACGTAACAGGTGTTTGCAACCTTCCAGAAGGAACAGAAATGTGTATGCCTGGAGATAACATCGAAATGACAATCGAACTGATCCACCCAATCGCTATGAGCCAGGGTCTTACTTTCGCTATCCGTGAAGGTGGACGTACTGTAGGATCAGGACGTGTTGCTACAATCATCGAGTAATCACTGACTAATATATATTGAGTACCGCAAGGTACATTGTGTCCAAACGTAAGATACCCCGGAACCGTAAGGTTTCCGGGGTTTTTCTGTTGAACAGAAGATTAAAATAAGGCTGTAAAGAATAGCGAATAAATTAAAAACAGGCAGGTATGGGAAGAAAATGAAAACCTTCGCATATCTGCCTGTGATACTGTTATGATACTATTTCTGTTCGTTATTGGAAAATTTCTGTGTTAAAAGTTCATCTCGTTTACGGATTCGTGTCTCAAAATCCAGTTCTTCAATTTCTTTATGGGTGACGGGTTTGGAAGTGTAGTATTCCAACGTCTGTTTCTTCCACATATCAAACATATCTTTACCTGTGAAATAAGATTCCAGGCTTTCTCTGTTCTCCTGCAGATCGGCAAGAAAATTACACATATCTGCATTTAAAGAGTGTTCCGGATCATTTCCATAAAAGCGAAGTCCGGCATACCATTTCTGTGTTTCTGTTTCTATATCACCGGGAAATTTATTATTTATATCCAGTTCATACCGGAGTTCATTGGATTCATTCATCTGCAATAAAACCCAAATAATATCGCTGAGAGTAGAAATCTGTACTTTATTTTCAGATAATCCAAATAACCAGTCCAGTGAGACATGAAATTTCTGAGCAATAGTCAATAACACATCATTGGAGGGAGTAACCACACCATTTTCATAACTGGATAAAGTTGACTGACGTATACCGATAGCTGCGGAAAAGTTTTTCTGATTCATCTTCAGATCAGTTCGCAGCTCTTTTATTTTTTCTGAAATAGATGATTCCTGCATATTATCCACCTCCTTAAAAGCTATGATTAGTATATCACAAATGATAAAAATCAACAATATAGAAAAATATCATTCATACAGATAAAAATTATTGACAATGATTATTTAAAATGATATAGTATCAGTGAAAATGATAATTATAGATAAGGAGGAAATGATATGCAGAGACAGAACTATATGATTACAGCGGAAGAAGTTGCAGAGAGCATGGGGATTTCACTTGGATATGCTTACAAACTGCTTCGCAAACTGAACAAAGAGCTTGCAGATCAGGGATATGTAACCGTTTCGGGCAAGATACCGAGGGCATTCTGGGAAAAGAAATTTTATGGATATTCCCAGATTGCAATGTAAGGGGGTGAGAAAGTATGGCAGCATACAAAGATGAAGAAAGAGGAACCTGGTATGTTTCATTTTATTATGAGGACTGGACAGGAGCCAAAAAGCGAAAAGTAAAAAGAGGATTCCGCACTAAGAAAGAAGCATTAAATTTTGAAGCGGAGTATAAAAGAACAGCGAAAGCAGACATGGATATGACAATGGGAGAGTTTGTAGAAGTCTACTTCCGAGACAAGTCTCAGTCATTGAAGGACAGGAGTATCAAGAACAAAAGAGATACGATGAATGCTCAACTGTTACCGTATTTTAAGGACAGACCGATGAACAGTATCACACCAGCAGAGATTATCCAGTGGCAGAATACGATTATTGAAAAAGGATATTCAGATGATTATCTGAAAACAATACAGAATCAGATGACGGCATTGTTCAATCATGCGAAGAATATCTACAATCTGGCAGATAATCCCTGTGACAAAGTAAAACGTATGGGAAAGACTTCAAAAAAGAAAATGAAGTTTTGGACAATTGAAGAATATCGGCAGTTTATGACGGAATCGAACCGGGAAGCAAATATTATGTGCTGTTTGAATTATTATTCTGGACAGGAGCGAGAGAAGGCGAAGCACTCAGCATTACACCTGCTGACATTGATTTTGAAAGGAATCTACTTCATATCAATAAAACTTACTACCGTATGCATGGAGAGGACGTGATTACATCTCCCAAAACAGAAGAATCGAACCGTACGATTTCCATACCGGAATTTCTGAAAAAAGAGATTCAGGACTATATTAGCAGACTGTATGAGTTGCCCGAAGATGAACGGATTTTTCCAATGGTTCATGAAGCGGTACAGCATAAGTTAAAACAGGTGGTTCAAAAGACCGGAGTAAAAAAGATAAGAGTACACGACATTCGTCACAGTCATGCGGCATTTCTGATTAATAAGGGAGTGCAACCATTGATGATTAAAGAAAGGTTTGGACATACGGACATTCGCATTACATTGAATACTTATGGGCACTTATATCCAGATCAGCAGAAAGTGGTGGCAGATATGCTGGATGATGAAAATATAAAAAGCTCCGGAAGTACGAACAACCGGAGCAATGTGACAAATGGGGACGAATCCACAAATGTCAACCCTAGACAAGTTGATTATAGCAGGGATTCTTCCAGAGAACAACAGAGAATTGGCGAGAACAGTTGGGAAAATGGAGGAATTTATGGAACAGAGAAATGAGAATAAAACAGAATTGAAAATGATAAAGATGTCAGATGTCCAGTCTCAGACAGTGGACTGGCTCTGGTATCCATATATCCTTATGGGAAATTAACGATCATTCAGGGTGATCCGGGCGATGGAAAAACTACGCTGATATTAAATATTGCAGCGAGATTGTCTAAAGGAGAAGGTCTGGATAACGATATGAAAGTAACAGAACCAGTAAATATTATTTATCAGACAGCGGAAGATGGGCTGGCAGATACGGTAAAACCCAGACTGGAGCTGGCAGAAGCGGTCTGTGAAAGAATCATGGTTATAGATGAAACAGAAAAATCACTTTCCATGATAGATGAGAGACTGGAAACTGCTATCAAACGGACTGGTGCGAGAGTGCTTATTTTAGATCCGATTCAGGCATACCTTGGAGGAACAATGGATATGAACCGGGCAAATGAATCAAGGAATATGACAAAAAGATTGAGCTTGCTGGCAGAAAAGTATAAATGTGCAATTTTATTAATCGGACATATGAATAAAGCTGGTGGAAATAAAGCTGCATATAGAGGAATGGGTTCGATTGACTTTTTGCAGTAGCCAGAAGCGTATTACTGGTAGGAAGAATAGAGGGAGAACCGGACTTAAGAGCAGTGGTTCAGATTAAAAATAATCTGGCTGCATTTGGACATTCCAAAGCATTTCGCCTGACAGAAACCGGATTTGAGTGGATAGGTGACTATGAAATCACAGCAGATGAGGTGCTTGGTGGAATTGCTCCAAAGGCAAATAAACTGGAACAGGCAAAAAAGATGCTGAGGGAACTGGCAGAAACATCAACTTCTGTGCAAAGCAGTGAAATCTTTGATATGGCAGAAGATTTGAATATTTCTAAAAGAACACTGGAAAATGCAAAAAAGGAACTTGGAATTAAGGCAAGACGAATCGGTAATTCATGGTATTGGGATTTAGATAAAGTTAAGCCGGAATAAATTAAGGGTGCAACATTGCAGAGTATATAGAAAATGCGGAATTAAAATGCAAGGTTGCAATCTGTAAAGACATTGTAGTGTTGCGTCCTTACATAAATTGTAAGAAGGTGAGAACTTGAAAAACGTTATGATTCCAGAGGAGTTATTTGGAAAGATTATAAAATATCATTTACTGGATCAGGAACAGGAAGCAGATGATATAAGAAAAGGTTTAGAGAAAAAACTGGATGCAATGGTAAATCGTGAGGTATACAGTAAATCCAAAACTGCACCAACAGAAGAAGAACGGGAAAAGTTCCGGCAGGAGTATCTGGACAGAAAAGGAATGCAAGAGAGCTTTCGATGGTAACAGTTCTTATTGACTATCTTTTTACAGGAGCGTGTCACGCACCTGTGAGAAGTAAACAAGGAGAAAGTTGGTAAGGTGCAGACGGAAAACTATGGCTGGAATGTGAGATTACTGTAAATTTGATAGTTGTGAAGAAGGGAGAAAGATATAATGAAACAGGGAAGATTAGGATATAACAGCAGTAATGACAGATATGGATTGTTGGCATCAGACTTATGGATTGATACGGGATTTCACTGTGGAGAAGGTCTTGAGGTGCTGGTTGATGATAAGTGGGTACGGACAAGAATGGAGATGAATCCGGCAAGAGAATGGTATCTGGTGGGAACATCATATTGCGGAGATCTGGAATATGTACAGGCAAGAATACCGGAATAATTTGATTGGATAGCCCCCGGCAGGGCGCAAGGGTACTTTTGATGGACGGTACGGCTGTCGAAAGTGCTTTGCGTCTTATACAAATGTAAACA
>ENA-OQJH01000245-OQJH01000245.1-human-gut-metagenome-genome-assembly--contig:-NODE-245-length-32213-cov-11.606183_pt1 | contig 32213 bp, 39 predicted proteins | sample MGYA00242597_ERZ504763 | MGnify/ENA primary metagenome ERZ504763 (study PRJEB26092, sample SAMD00036359) | human gut metagenome | host: Homo sapiens | study: EMG produced TPA metagenomics assembly of...
CGTAAATTTTTAGCAATTAAAAAAGAATATCAAAATGATATTCTTTTTCTTTCACATATATTTCTTTTTAGAAATTTAATTTTATTGTGGCATTATTTCATTTTTTCAGGCATTCCCTCATGAAAAATATCCTTCCATGCTCTTCCTAGCTGCTTAGCATCCACAACATACGGCTGCACCCCAACATATTTTGGCACATCATTACTTAATAAAGATTTCGCTACCACATGTGCAGCTGTTCTTCCCTGCTCGTAAGGTCTTTGAGTACTTAATCCCTTTACAATACCACTTTCCATATATTGTGCAATTTTATAATCTAAATCAGTTGTAAATATGGCGATGTCTTCTCTATGCATCTCTTTCAACGCCTTAATTACCAACAGCGCCGGTCTATCCCAGCTTACATACAAGACTTTAATTTGTGGATTCTCAGTAATCATATCTTTACAAACCTGATATGCGTTTTCAATTTCTCCAAAGCCTCTTATTGCCTTAATATCTATATTTTTGTATTGTTCTGAAATAATTTTTTCCGCGGCCTCATCCCTGGCACGCGTACCATAAAAGACCGCTCCATGTATGATAAATCCGGCTTCCACATGTTTTCCTTTACAGTACTGCCCCATCATTCTGCCGACATTAATTCCATTTTCAATCTCATTAACAGACACACAGCAAACATAACTATTTTTTTCCATATTCTCAGGGACACTACTCAGGAATACAAGCTTTGACACCTTTGCCAATTCACGGAATTGTTCTTTTGTTTCTTTATCATCAGCCGGAATTGCAATTACAGCATCCGGTTTCTGTAAGCGAATACCTTCAAGCTGTGCATTTTGCAAAGATGCATCAAAATGTGCATCTGTTACTGATATAATATCAATTCCGTATTGTTCCAATTCATCGCGGATTCCCTTTTCGTGTAATTCCGCCCATGATGTTCCTGTATAATGGAACGAAATTGCCACACGGAATTTCCGGCACGCAAACGACTCTTTTCCTCTTTTGTTATGACTATTGATTCCGGTGTAGCTGCTTCTTCTCCAAAAGGTCCATTATCCAACATTCTTGTGGATTTTCTTATTATCAACTCTACATCGGCATAATAATCCTGTTCAATCACATGTCCTGTATTTATCTTTTCAAAAAGCATATTTACTGCTCGTCTGCTCAGCCCTTCAACATCTCTCTTTAAAATCGTCAATGGTGGATACGTTAACTCCGACCATCCCTCATCACCAAATCCAACAACCGATATCTCTTCAGGACATTCAATTCCTCTATCCCTCATAGTTTTCATAAGATATAAAGTAATTCTATTTCCTCCTGCCATAATTGCAGTTGGCATATATCGTCTCATTGCCTTTTGTATTTCCAAAATACAGTTATCAGCTCCGGATTCGATATTAATGTCTGAAATATTTGCATCATTTGTATTGATTCCATGTTCTTCTAATGCAAGGAGAAAACCTCGTGTTCTTTCATCTCTCGTCGTACTCTTCAAGCTTTCTCTTAAAAACAAAATATTCTTATGACCACATTCTAACAGATAATCAGTTCCCTTGAAAATGGCTTCTCTATCCCTAAATTCAACAGCGTCTATCCCATCTCCCAAAATATTTCTTTCCATGCAGACAAATGGAATTCCAGATTCAATCAGCTTTTTATAATCTGCCGCAACATCACTGACTGGTACATGTATAATACCTGCTGTTTTTTTATTCTGTATCAGTCCTTCCAGTACCTGAGCCTCTTCTTTAATATCATTATCCGTAATTGCAATATAAAACTGATAACCCTGAATGCTAACATATTTTTTTAAATATCCCACCATATCACGATAAATCGTGCTTTCAACATTTGGAATAACTGCAACTATTTCCGACTGCCTTCCAACCTTGAGTCGTCTTTCTTTTTCTTCTATTTTTTTATGATATCCGGTTTCTATAATAATATTTTCTATTTTTTCAACAAGGTCCGGGCTCACATATCTTGTTCTGTTTATAACATGAGAAACGGTTGCAATTGAAACCCCTGCCATATCAGCTATATCTTTTATAGTAACCTTTTTTGCCATAATGATATTCCCTCTTCTTTTAAAATTTATATCGTATAATTGTTATATACATTCCCTTATATTCCCATAGTTCTATTGCATTTGATAATGTCCTGACTTTACTATAAGAATCATTTTACACCATATCTACTGTATTTAGTAGTCCAACTTCATACAATTTCTCAATAGTTTTTGTATCAAGTTTTAAAAATAAATAAGCTTATTATAAATTTTTTCAGGAAAAATTTAGGCTGCTATGCAGATAGATATTTTTCCTGTCTTCCCCCGCACATTTTATGTTATAATCATCTGACGGAGGTACATCATGAAAATAACTACTCTATGCTACATAGAACACGATGGACAATATCTCATGCTTCATCGTATTAAGAAAGAAAATGATATAAATGAAGGAAAATGGATTGGTGTTGGCGGTCACGCCGAGAATGGTGAATCCCCCGAAGAATGCTGCTCCGCGAAGTCAAAGAGGAAACAGGGCTCACACTCACATCATACCGCTTCCGCGCACTCATAACTTTTATAAGTGATAAACAGGAGCCTGAATTGATGTGTCTTTTCACCGCTGATGAATTTTCCGGCAAGCTTATAACATGCAACGAAGGTGACCTCAAATGGGTGGATAAAACTATCGTGCCCACACTTCCTACCTGGGAAGGCGACGCTATCTTCTTAAAGCTCCTGCTTGAAAATGAAGAAAATTTCTTCACACTTAAGCTTGTATATGAAGGTGAATCACTGGTTGATCAGAAGCTTGAGATTTATTAGTATTATCCTGCCACAAGACTATTTACAAGCTTCTGCATATCTGCCTCCCAGTTTCTTTCCCTGCTATAATAAACACAGCCATATATTTCCGGGTATTTGAGATTCACGCTGGAGCAGAGAATTACAGGTATTGTGATTTTGTTCTTAATCACTCTGTCAATCAGAACATCTCCTGATTGTTCCTCTCTGCGCCCGGCTCGCCGGGATAATACATATCAGTAATTATCAGATCATACGGATTATTACTATCTATTGAGTTTTTAATCTGTTTCCACCCATCCGCGAGATATTGGACCATTCGACATCTTTAATCCCACATCCTGACAGTGCTTTGCATATATCATTGTGTTTAAATGTATCATCTTCGATATTCAGTACTCTCATGTGAATCCTCCTGACTTTATCTGTTTAAGTATTCATTCCATCTTGCATTCGTCTCCTCAAGCTCATGCTTTTGCATTATGCGATTGCGGTCGCTGAGTATCGCAAGCATCTCATCAGCGATTTCTTCCATGGGAAGCTTTTTATAGTGTGACAGATATCCTATCATCCTTTGAGCTGTCCAGTCGGTATTTAGGTTTTTCGTTATCTCATCGCAAAACGGCTCCGGATACCCGCGCCTGAGCAATATATCATATAGCTCCATACTCTTTGCTGTCCTTGGTTTCATATAGTGCCTCTCCAATATTCCTCATCTTTGATAACTAACCATATACTCTTAAGATTTTCTATTTGTCCCTCAATTGTCAAAGGCGGCTGATGCTGTTTCATATCTCCCATTTGACATTTCTCCTTAAAATTAAAAGACCCAACGTGGTCCGCATCGTTGAGAGGCGTGTTGGGTTCTGTTAATCTTATTATATTCATCTCTCAGGAAAAAAACAATCTCTCAGAAGCAAAATTTACATTTTATTTACAATTTATGTTTCTGTCAAAACACAAGCTTGATACTAGCTTAATACTACACGTATTGTTTCCTTAATATCTTAATCTCCTGTGTATTATTTTGTAATATAAAAATCATCGCCACCCACGTTCAGATGATACTGATTCCCCAAAAATGCAAAACCTGCCGTTGATATAAACCACTTTCTATCTGATGCACAAGAACATTTCGAGACCAACCATTTTGCGCTGATTTTTCAATATACCATTTACGCTCCTCTGGATTGGCTATCTTATCCATAAGAACAATATTGTGTCCCCATGGAATTTGTGCAACAACCTGTTGCACAAATTCACAATCAGGATAAGTCTCAGTGAATTTTGACATATACTTCAGATTTCTGACGGAATATCCCATACTCTTTGCTGTTTTTGGTTTCATATAGTGCCTCTCCAATTTTCTCAATCAATGTCACATCCGCCGGCAGCCACTTTACGTCTGCCAGATGCTCCATTATCTCGCGCTTTAGCTCCTGCTGCGGCGTCTCACCAGACTCAATCTTACCTCCCGGAAACTCCCAGCCCTCATTTAAAATCTCGACGGAAAATATGTAATCCAGTGGCTGCATTTTTCCATCTGCTTTATCTATTTTCTCTGTTCTTTCCGTGTCAAATATCTGATCTGCATTAGTTTTGTTAGTGGCATCTCCATTTAATGCAATTGTACGGAAAAATCTGCCTGTCTCAGGATTTATCATCTGATTAAACTGATTCGATAATTCGACTGATTCATCTATCCTGCTGCAAACGAATCTCATATGCAATCTGATAATTAAAAATCTTGCAGAATTTTACTTTGACCATTATGTGTCAATTCCTCATAGGTAATGTATTTCCCTGTACCGACCAAACCATAAACAATTGAATTTGTATCATTTGCATAATACTACTAATTACATTTTGTTGTTCATCAAGCGATCACTTTTTAGCGATCGCCTCTTCTATTATTTTGCTCTATATCCATCTTTCGATTTGGAAAGAGTTCCATCCATATATCTCTTTGTGAAGATTTTTGACTGTACGTATCAGATATAATACTTATCCTGTTCTACCTTATCCAGCAGCTCACCTTCCTTGAAATTCTTCAAGGTCATTACTCTACCACAATGGTGACATTTCATCATAACTCTCGGCAGTACCGGATAATTTCTGTTAGCTGTAACCATGTATGAAACTTTCATACTCTTCTTGCACTTCTTACAATAAAAATCTATAACTTTTAACTCTTTGTTCAATTCAGTTCGCTCCTTATTCATACAAAATCATCAATCTACAATTCTGTACTCGTAAAGGAAAGGGAAATAAATATCTGCTGCATATCCGGGACAGTGTTGGAATTCCTGGTCACTAAAAAACGAAGAATGAACAGATCAATAGAATAGCAAAGGAGAATAGCATGAAAAAAGTATTATACGAAGAGTTGCTTCCAGAAGAATTTGTCCAGAGAATGCAAGCATTGAGAAAGAGTACACAGAAATAAAAGACAGACAGAACTAAAAAATCTCCATTGGCTGACAAAACCAATGGAGATTTTTTATTTTTAAAGCAATACCTGAGAATTGGTTCCGTAAAAGATATCATCATGAAAAGCCAGTTTCTTCAAAATGGACTCCATATATTCCCAATTATCATCTACATCAAATTCATAGCTGTGTCCCCAGATATATAACAACTGTGGTTCATCCGTATCCATATTTAAAAAGCGGTCAATCCCACTCATAATATCTGCATCTGCATGATGGAAGCTAGGCTTAAACCTCAACAGGTCGGATTGTAAGGCAAAACCATGTGTATCTCCCGAAGTTCTTGCATACTGTATTCCGCATTCCTTTAATATTCTGAATACCGATTCATCATAAGTGCCAAAGGGGAACACGAATCCTGCTATTTTCTGTTCATAGAAAGCTTCAAGATTCCTGATATCTGTTGAAATTTCATTGTATACAGTTTCCTCGTCAAGACCCTTCAGATTGGCATGGGTCAAGGTATGCGATGCGATTTCATGCCCTTTGTAAAGCTCCCTCATATCTTTCTGATTCATCCTGTGGACCACGATATTTCCCTGAGTAAATGTATCGGCTCTTGTCTGGATTCCACTATTCTGGTTAAATGTTGCTTTCATTCCATATTTGTTAAACAATGCGATCAACCGTCTATCCTGTTCTACTCCGTCATCATAGCTGAAAGTGACCGCTTTCTTCTTACCATTCCACATAATAATTACCATACCTTTCTATAACCTGCAAACTTTTCTGTTTCATTGAAAAATCATCTGCGCAAAATCCGCAAAGCAATGTCTCCACACATTCCAGTCATGCTCTCCGGGATAAATCCTTCTGATTTCATGAACACCCTTTTCCCGGATAATTTCATCCTCTGCCAGAAACCTTGGAAGGAAGCTGTCCTTATCCCCTATACAGCGCAAAAATGTATGGAAATAGCTGTTGAACGCCGGATTATCCATTGCCTTTAAATGAGTCTGCTCATAAGGCTTTCTGTCAACTACATCCCTATCCGGGTTTCCTTCAATAAAATCCCTTAAAAAACCGGAGAAGATTCCGACTTCGCTAAACAGATCTGGGTGATCGCATACAGTTCTTGTTGTCTGTACAGAACCCATGGACAATCCTGCCATGCCACGTTTTTCCTTGCATCCACCAAACTGATACTTTTTTTCTACCATCGGAATAATCTCTTCTACCAGCATCCGTTCCAGCAGAACATGGTTTAATCTCTCTTCTAAACCAAACTTTTCTTTTACCATGCCATCGCACATGACAAGGGCAAATGGTTTTATTTTTCCCATTTCAATCAAATTATCAAGTATGATATTTGCTTTCCCTGTTGTTGTCCAGGAAATCTCACTCTCACCGAATCCATGCTGCAGATACAGGACAGGAAGCCCCGCAGATGGTACACATGGCGGAAGATAAACAATAAACCGTTCCCAGTTATTGGAAATATCTGACATATAAAATTCGTGTACCAGTGTTCCATGTGGAATATCCCGTATTTCCGTCAGCTCATTTCCATCCGGCAGTTCAATATAATTATATAAATGGCAGTATCCATGCCCGATGGGCAGTTCAGGAAGCAGAACCTCCTGTCCGTCCACGCAGATCTGTACATAATTCACTGCTGTGGAGAACGGAAGCTCCAGAATCCATTTTTTCCCATTTTTTGTAAATGGATATGTTTTCTCCCCCAGTTTCATAGAAAGCTCTTTTGCATTTTCACAGTCCAGCTGTAAATAATTTTTTCCGTCTTTTTGGAAAACCATGCTGCTTTGTTCCATAAATACCCTCCTTGCTGCAAGTAATAAAACCATCTCTATATGGTGATATTCTCAGAATTTCATCTGTCTGCATGTTCTGACACCATTGACATAAATGTCATTTGCCAGTTCTGTAACAAGCCGCATATCCTGCCAGGTTTCACACTTATTCCCCATAAAAGTAATGTTATCAAAATGGACATCATGGACACGTACTTCTTCTGTTGGTGTCTGATACCCCCGGATTATGGAGACCGGGATATCTCCGTTCAGCACCTGGATATTATCAAAATAAATATCATTGATTTCTCCTTTGGCAAGCTGTTCCGTATATCTGCAAAGCAGAACCTTAATATCAAACAGTTTCTGTTCTGCCTGCTCTACTCTGATATTTTTATAATGTATATCATGAACATGGCCGCCATCTGCCTGATGGATGGAAATCGCCGCACCACCCATGTTTCCTTCATACTGGCAGTGTATAATATCACAATCCTCAAATACTAGGTCGTGGATTTCGCTCTGGAGGGAATAACCAAGCTCTATGGCATTACCGGGTTCTGCATTCCAGATCACGTTATTGTGAACACGCACTTTTGTTACGTCACGTACCGTTGACGGATCTTCAAACAATCCTTGGGATTTGATGCAGATACTGTCGTCTGTGGAACGAATAAAGCAATTTTTTACCTCTACGTCCTGGCTGCTCGTAATATCAATACCGTCTCCCGTTACAATCCTCGACATAATATTCATATCATCAATCACAACATGGTCACACGCTGCAGGAACTACATGCCAGGAAGGACCATCTACAGCAGTAACGCCTTTTAAGAGTACATTATTACACCACTTGGCATAGATAAAGAAACGGAGTGCATTACTGTCCGGCAGATGCCAGCAGGCTCCGTTAATAATTCCGTTTCCTACAATGGAAATATTGTCACAATGGTCTGCGTATACACACCCTGATACAACAGCACCTTCCTCTATGTAAACCGTATCATTGGACTTTAAGGTAAGAACTCCTACATTATATACCTTGCCCCTTTCAAAGCAGATGGTGGTATCTGCCGGCTTCTCAATCCTGTGCGAGCGAAGCACAAACAATGCATCATGAAGACCACCATCTGTCTCTACAGTAAACTTTCTCGGTTCATCAAGATGGATATGGACTGTTCCTCCTTTTACAGAAGGAACTATGCCAAAGCTGGACGGACGGATTTCAAGTTTTTCATATGGTGTATGGATTGAAATCTCCAGATCATACGCTTCGTTATCTACTACTACAACATAGTCAAACGAATCTGTATGGTATACCACACGCTCTGTTCCATTGCAGGTAACACTGTATTTTGTTGATTTTTCCAGTTCATCTACGGATTTTAAAATAAATCTCGGTTCCTTGACCGGGTCCGGATTAGGATAATAAATCAAATCATTTTCAAAATCCTTCATGTCTCTTTCCTCCTATGCTTGTATAATGTTCTCAGAAACAAGGTGGTCACTGCTGTTTCCAATACTAATACGCAGTTTCATTCCGCTGCTGACGGTTTCCATGTTTTTGCCATAATATGAGAATTCTTCCTGGTCAATAAAGAAATCTACATCCTTCTTCTCCCCCGGTTTCAGGAAAACCTTCTGAAAACGGACAAGCTCTTTCTTGGGACGTACTACAGATGCATATAATGTTTCATAATAACACTGGACTACTTCTGCCCCCGCAACATTCCCTGTATTGCACACATTACAATGTACATGTACTTTTTTATCCTGTCCTATCTGCACATCAACGTCCGAAATATCAAACTCTGTATAGGACAATCCATAACCGAATGGATATAACGGCGTATTCGGGATATCCATATATCTGCTGGTGAAACGGTTTTCTGAATTATCTTCTGTAAGTATATGTCCGGTTTTTACATCCCAGTAGCTTATGGGCACCTGTCCCACACACCATGGATACTCACAGATAATTGCCGGAAGGGTTTATTCTGCCATACACAATATCTATGATTGCTTCAGCTCCCATAGTTCCTGGTCTCCAGGCCATAATGACAGCCTTGGATTTTTCTGATATCCTCCGCAGATCCAATGGTCTTCCTGCAATTACCACAGTCACGATATTACTTGTACGTTCTGCTATTTTTTCAAATAACACCTGCTGCTCTTCCGGCAAAGTCAAGAACGCCCTGCTGGCAGCCTCTCCTGACTGGGATTCATGTTCCCCCAGTACACATACGACCGTATCTTCATGGGTTATCGTTTCCAGCCACTGCTCATCCCTTGGCTTGCCAGACAATTCCTGTTTCACCTGCCATACCTTACACTCTGCATCAGAAAGAATATTACATCCAGTAATACATTCTACTTCTATCTGCTTTTTTTGTAAAACATCTTCTATTGTTTCAACTGCCTCATGTTCTCCAAAAATTGACCAGCGGCTTAATAATTCTCTTGACGCTGTATAAGGACCTGCCCATATAACTTTCTTCTTCATGCTTAATGGCAGTATCTTATCATTTTTCAAAAGGACACAGCTTTCGCCTGCCAGCTGATATGCCTTTTCCCGGTTATGCAAAGTCAGTTTTCCACTCTTTCCAAGACCGGCAAACGGATTTTCAAAAAGCCCCAGCTGATTTTCATCATCAGGACTCTGAATGCACTTTCATCAACAAACGCTTCCGGAATTTTGCCGCTTTCCACCAGTTTTTCAAGACACAGCATATAAGCAGGACTCATCATATCAATGTCTACACCGGCTTCTGAAGCTGGATTGCTGCTTCTTCCATATCAGCTGCCACTCCCTGTTCTTCCAGCTGGCCTATGGAGCCCCAATCTGAAATTACAGTTCCCTCAAATCCTTCCTTATCCCGCAGAAGCCCTTTAAGAAGTTCCTTATTTCCGCTTATCGGTTTACGGTCAATAGCATTAAAAGCTGTCATGACCATAGCAGGCTTTGCTTTTAATGCCATACGGAAAGGTTTTACATACTGCTCCAGAAATGTCCGCTGGGATATTTCAACATCATTATATTCCCTTCCCGCATTCACAGCCCCATAACCTGCGAAATGCTTCAGGCATGCCGCTATTCCGGTATCAGCTTTCTGCTGATAGCCATCTACCATTGCTTTTCCCATGATTCCGTTTACATATGGGTCTTCTCCAAAGGATTCCATCATCCTTCCCCATCTGGGATCTCTTGAAACATCAATCATAGGAGAAAATGTTGCCCTTAGCCTTCTGAAGATGCCTCCGAGGCAGCTATAGAAGCCGCCTCAGACACCAGTTCCGGATGAAATGAACACGCCTGCCCCAACGGAATCGGAGCTATGGTCCTGCACCCATGTATGACATCTGCCATAAACAGCAATGGAATATGATGGGGATGCTGTTCCATATATCTGCTCTGGATATCATAAATTTTATCTTTACCGATCACTCCAAGCACTGAACCGGCATATTGAATGATCCATTCCGGTGGCAACTGTTCGCCAACAACACCTGTGAGCACTGCCTCTTTATCGAAGTATGCGCCAGTGAGCTGCACCATCTGTCCTATTTTTTCCTGTAATGACATTTCTGACAGCAATTGCTGTAATTCATGTATTTCCATATATACTCCTTATGTTTAATCCGTTTATTTCTAATGTTCATTTCTCCATAGATCAGCCCGAAGCATATAAGACCGTATTTTACTCAAAGTAGATTGTCTTGCCACTTTCTGCGGACTGGTAGATTGCTTCCAGAATACGTGTGACAACTGCAGCCTGTGCAGGCTTCACAACCTGTTCTGCCCCATCAACAACGATGTGGTAAAACAATTCCTGTTCATAGTCTGCTGCTGACTTTTCTTTTCCTGAGAAAATGCTACTCCACCGCTTGATAATTCCGGTTTCTCTACTACCTGTGTATTATGGTGGATGTAATTGATCCTAAGGCCATCTTTCATATCAGCTCCGGCTTTGGTACCACACAGGCTTGTTTTTGCCTCATCAACCTCCAGTGTGTTCAGTGCCCAGGCTGATTCCAGTTCGATCACTGCCCCATTTTTCATACGGATAAAACCAAAAGCAGAATCTTCTACACAGAACTTATCCAGATCCCAGTTACCAAATGCATTTCCCTGGTCTGTCTGATCAGACAGCTTGTGGAAGGAAGCTCCCGTAACAGACTGCACTTCATAATTATCCATCATCCATAATGTCAGATCCAGTGCATGTGTACCAATATCAATCAGAGGACCGCCGCCCTGTTCTTCTTCATTCAGGAACACACCCCAGGTCGGAACAGCTCTTCTTCTGAGTGCATGTGCTTTGGCAAAATAGATTTCTCCCAATTCATCACTTTTGCACATTTCCTTCAGATACAATGAATCTGTACGATAACGGTTCTGATATCCTATGTTGAGAACTCTGTGTGTTCTTTCAGCAGTTTCGACCATCTTCTGTGCTTCTGCATAATTTTTTGCCATTGGCTTCTCACACATGACATCTCTTCCTGCCTCCATTGCTGCTATAGAGATTTCTGCATGGGAACGGTTTGGGGTAGTTACATATACAACATCCAGATCTTCTTTTAGAAGGTCACGGTAATCTTCAAATACTTTTGCATCTTCTGTGCCAAATTTTTCTTTTGTCTCCTGCGCACGCTCTATGATGATGTCACAAAAAGCCACCACCTCATAGAGACCACTTTTCTGCATAGCCGGGAGATGTTTTCCGTTAGCAATCCCTCCACAGCCTACGATTCCTGCTCTTAATTTTCTCATGGTATTTCCTCCTTATTTGCACTTTTCTGTGTTATATAACATATTTCTCCAGATATCTTTTACTGAGAATTAAAGACTTCTCCACCTTTTCCTTGGAATCCTCAAATGCTTTATCTTCTATTTCGATACATGTACAGCCATCATATCCTATATCAGTAAGTGCTGACACGTATTTTCCCCAGTCCACATCGCCAAGTCCCGGAATCTTAGGTGACATATATTCCAGCGGATAAGCCATGATGCCACAGGACTCTAATTTATCCTTGTATATCTTGATATCCTTGTAATGAACATGGAATATTTTATCCTTAAATTCATAAAGCGGGCGGATATAGTCGATCATCTGCCAGATAAAGTGGGATGGATCGTAATTAATGCCAAGATTATCACTGTCCAGGATCTTGAAGACCTCTCTCCAGATTGGCGGAGTTGTCATCAGATTCTGTCCTCCGGGCCACTGTTCCTCACCAAAAAGCATCGGGCAGTTTTCAATTGCTATTTTTACGTCACATACCTCTGCCAGTTTTATGATTAGTGGCCATATTTCTTTTACAAGTTCAAGATTTTCCCGTACATTTTTGGTCTGATCCCTTCCGATAAATGTTGTGACCATGCCAACACCTAACTTTTTACTTGCACGTATGACATTCTTCAGATGTTCAATAGCAGCATTTCTTTTCTCTTTATCTGCCGTCATTACGTTAGGATAATATGCCAGTGCAGAGATTTCTACTCCCGCTTTTTCTGCATATGCCATAATATGGGCTGCATATTCATCATCCTGGTTTACCCGTTCTGCATCTATATGGCTTACACCCGCATATCTTCTTTCTGCTTTTTCTTCTGGCCAGCATGCCACTTCCACACATTCAAATCCCTGCTCTGAAGCAAAATCCATCATTTGTTCATAAGTCCATCCGTCAAGGATTGATGTAATAAACCCAAGTTTCATTGAAAAATCCTCCTGTATCTGTTTTCCCTATTTTGCCCATGGAGTTGGTGTAAAATCTCCACCCCTGCACCATTTCAGATAATTCAGTGCATGAAGCTGTCCGGTCATCTCCAGTTCTCCGGAATATACAGGATCATGGTATCCCTCAATGCAGATATCGTCCTCATATCCGTTACTTCTTAAAATAGAAATGATATCTCTCCAGTTCGTGTCACCAAAGCCCGGCATACGATGCCATACAAATGGGACTGCGCCTGATATGCCACTATGTCTTACAGCATCCCAGTCTATTGTTGCATCTTTTCCATGTATATGTACTATTTTTTTGCACCATTTTCTCAGCTCTGTTACCGGATCGATAAGCTGTACCATCTGATGTGTCGGCTCCCATTCCAGTCCGAAGTTATCATTCTTTACTTCCTCAAACATCACTTCCCACGCTTTAGGGTTAAAACCGATATTACATGTCGCATGTTCCCATGTTCCATCCATAAGGCAATTCTCAATTCCCAGCTTCACTCCCTTTTCTTCTGCAAGATCAGCCAGTTCCCGGAATACCTTGCCAAACTCTTCATATGCGGATTCTACCGGCTTTCCTTCCCACGCTCCTGCAAAAGTACTCACATGTGTAGCTCCGAATTTTCCGGCAGTGCAGATTACATTTTCCAGTGTTTTCCTATGCTCTGCGTACTGGATAGGATTGCAATAGTATCCAATTGTCGTGATTTTGGAATCCGTACCTGCCAACAGTTTTTCCGTGCTCAATGCCAGCTTATCAAGGTCAGTCCCTTCCAGTGACATATGGAAATTAAGAGAAAATGTCTCAAATCCTTTTCCAATAAATCCCTTTAACCATTCTTCTGCCTTAGCTCCAGGAACGCATGTTCCTATTTTTATCTGTTTCATACTTATTTTCTCCTGTTCCTTCATAAATACTTATGATTCATACTGTCTATAATCAATCACCTGGTTTGTTTCTGCTGATTGGAAAATAGCTTCCATTAGTTTCATTACACGCATCACCTGGAAGAGCTTAATCTCCGGCTCTGCCCCATCTCTTATAACTGCTGCTACATTCCTATGGAAATCCGCAATATCTCCGGACACATGTGGCAACTCTTCTTTCACGATTGTATCTTCCCGTCTCGGAGCCATGGTTTTGGTCAGACCTGCTGCTGTCTTTACCGGCACTACTTTCTCTTCGGATATGCCTGTTTTCCGTATGATCTCACCATTTAACTGCCAGTCCCTGATTACCGCAGTACCATCTTCACCCAGTACATACCATCTTGGCAGGGAAATATAATTATTGGTACCTACTTCAACTAAGACTTCCGTTCCGCCTTCAAATGTCAGGATTGTGGTGAACCCATCATCCACTTCCTGATTGGTAATATGGGTAAGTGATGCATATACAGTTTCAATTTTTCTATCTCCGTAAAGATACAGAATCTGATCCAGCAAATGTACACCCCAGTCAAGAACCATTCCGCCACCATGTACTTTTTCTTTTCTCCAGTCACCCGGAATACCCCTTGAACCATGCACACGGCTTTCTATCCGGAAGACATGCCCCAGCTTCTGTTCCTCTACAAGCTTTCGTATGATCAGGAAATCATCATCCCAGCGCCTGTTCTGGTGTACTGTCAGGAACTTTCCGGTTTCTTTGGCAACATTTTCCATCTCCTGAAGATCAGAAGATGACAGAGTCACCGGTTTCTCTGATATCACGTTTTTCCCCGCATGCATAGCACGGATTGCAATCGGCTTATGGCAGTCATTTGGAGTGGCAATCAGCACGACATCAATATCCGGGTCTGATAACATTTCCTCTTCCGAGCCATACACAGAAAAACCTTTTTCTTTTGCTTCTATTCTCTTTTCTTCCTTGATATCATAGATACCACCAATTTCAATTTCCGGTACATTTGACAGGATTTCTGTATGCCATCTGCCCATTCCACCATATCCTATCAGTCCGTAGATTACTTTGTTTTCCCGCATTTTATACCTCCAATTAAGGAACAGCGGCTAATGAACACCATCAGCCGCCGTCTCTTTTACTTACTTAATTCATCGTTGATTTCTTTGAGAATCTGATCACCACCCTGATTCTTCCAGTTTTTAACGAAAGTATCGAATTCGCTGATATCTGCTTTTCCCATAATGATCTTTGCGAAAGTCTCTTCCTCCATCTTCTTCAGATTTGCCCATTTCGCTTCCATTGTTTCCGTCTGTCCGTTGTAAGCGTGTAAACCGGAACATATTCCTCATTTACAAGTGGCGCGTCACCTACCATGATTGCAACCAGACGAGGCAGATTTGTTTTTGCCAGATCACTATCCAGATTCCAATATTTAAGACTGAAATCATCGTAAGGCTTTTTCTTAAGTTTCGTAACTGCTTCCATATCGTTCTTCAGCAGTTTATGTGTCGAAAAATCTACATCATCCATACTGATATCTCCTGCAAGATATTTCGTCAGCGCTTCATAAGATTTCTCTATCTCATCAGCATTGTCATACGTATTATACAAAGGATAGAAATCTCCGGTTCCCATCTCCGTAGATGTTACGCCCTCTTCTACCCATTTATGCTCATCTGCAACCAGGTAGTTAATGATCTTAAACGCAGCTTCCGGATTTTTGCAGTCCTTGCTCGCTACGACATACTGTGTCGTTGGCTCAGCCATATGCGTATAATATTTTCCATCCTCAGAAAGAGGTGTGAAATATGCCCGCCAGTCTGCTGAACCTGACAGAGTTGTATCCGCAAATGTATATGCACACCACCACGGTCCGAAAAAGATTCCTACTTTTCCAGCAAGAAGTGGCTCCTTGCTATCACTTCTGACAAGTGTCTCCGGATCAATAACACCATCCGCATAAAGTTTGGAGATATTTTCCAGTGCAGTCTTCGTCTCCGGCTGAATCGAACCATACTCTACCGATCCGTCCTCACTCTTCAGCCAGTACTGCGGATATGACTGAAAACAGCTGAACAATGGGTCAAGTCCAAACTGGTTGCCGCCTACTGCATTCATGTGGTCCGAATTTCCTGGTCCAAGAATACCGATAGTGTCATTCTCTCCATTTCCATCTGGATCCCTTGTCACAAATGCTTTAGCCACTTCTGCCAGTTCATCCCATGTGCGTGGTACATCCAGCCCAAGAGCATCCAGCCAGTCCTGACGAATCCACATTTCGTTTACACCGCCTGCTGTCAGGTTCGGGGCAGGAATCGCCATCAGTTCTCCATCTTCATTGGTGATACATTTCTGCAGTTCTTCACCGCCGGATTTCACATAACTTTTCAGTGCATCTGAAGCATAATCATCAAAATACTTATCCAGTGGCTGTATCATATCGTATTTCAACAGAGCCTGTACTGGGTTGCATTTACATTCATGATTTCCGGAATGGTATTACTTCCGATACAGAGACTCATTTTTCATCATAGTCTGATGTAGATGCAGTCCAGTCATATACTACCTGGATGTTCAGGTTCTCTTTCAGAAGCCTTGTATAGGAGTTGTCTTCAAATGACATTCCTTTCGGAATCTTTGCATTCGGATTCATTTTTCCGCCCAGATGTACCGTAACCGTCTCCGGGTATTTTGCCAGAGGCAGATCTTCTTTCGCTGTTCCTTCTGCTTCCTTGACCGCTTCTTTCTGCCTTTGTCTGATGCACCACCACAGCCTGAAATCAAGGATACCGTCATAGCTGCCGTACACGCTATAGCAATTATTCTTTTTAGTTTCATAATCCATTTTCTCCTTTTCGTTTTTACTATTCTCTATTTTGGCCAGACTCTTTCTGACCGGATACTATCCTTTTACCGATCCCAACGTGATCCCAGATACAAAATATTTCTGCAAAAACGGGTATATGATCAGCACCGGGATCATGGCGATAAATATCTTCGCTGCGTCCAGCGACTGGTTATTTAGTTTCATTGCCTGTGCGATCTGTTCAACATTCATACTGGAATAATCCAATGTTACTACCATCTGCTGTATGTATGTCTGAAGCGGATAACTGCTTTGTTTTGTACTTAGAACCATTCCCTGAAAGAACTCGTTCCAGTACTGAACAATCGTAAAAAGCGAGATCGTTGCCACCATCGGTTTTGCCAAAGGAATGTAAATTGAGATCAGATTCCTCCATGGTCCACCACCGTCTATAAAGCATGCCTCTTCCAGTTCAACTGGCAGATTCTTGAAAAAGTTTACTGCCAGAATGACGTTGAAAACCTGAAGCCCCATACCGAAGACAAGTCCCCATATGCTGTCCATGAGACCGTAATTCTTCATTGTGATATACCACGGAACAGTACCTCCATTGAAAAGCATGCAGAATACAAAGATCCACATGAAGATGCCCCTCTTCGGAAACTGTTTTTTTGTTCTTGACAACGGATATGCTGCCAAAAGTATACACACCATGCTGGCCCCTGTACCTAACACAACTCGTTTAATAGACACAAGAAAAGAAGTAAAGAAATTTCCCTCTCCCAAGATCTTCTTATATGACAGGAGATTAAATCCCACCGGCCAGAGAGCAACTTTCCCTGCACTGACAGCCTCCCTGCTACTTAAGGAAACGCAAAGGACATACCATACCGGCAGGATGCAGACCAGTGTGATCAAAATAAGGATCACAACATTTACTACGTCGAATACTTTTGATCCTATACTTTTATTTTCTATCATTTACTGCACCTCCTTAGAATAGTTTGTAACCGGTAAACTTATCTGCCAGCTTATATCCTATAACAATTAAGATAACGCTGATCACCGATTTAAACAGTCCAACTGCTGTAGCCAGCGAGTACTGCAGGTTCTCAAGTCCTGCACGGTATACCCATGTGTCTATGATATCACCAGTGGAATAAACAAGCGGATTATACAAATTGTAGATCTGATCAAAACCTGCATTGAGCACATTTCCAAGTGACAGAATTGCCAGAAGGGCTACCGTTGTCCTTATTCCCGGGAGCGTTATGTGCCAGATACGTTTGAATCTTCCTGCTCCGTCTGCCGCTGCTGCTTCATAAAGGCTCTGGTCTACCCCAAGTATTGCTGCCAGATAAACTACCGTATTGTACCCAAATCCTTTCCAGATATCTGTGCCGATCACCAAAGGCTGGAACAATGATGGCTCCCCGAAAAAATTGATCGGATTTCTACCAAATGCCTCCATCAGCTGATTAATTGGACCAGTATATCCAAAGATATTTAAAACAATCTTTGCCAGAATAACCCACGACAGAAAATACGGTAGGTAAACAATTGTCTGGATTGGACGCTTGAGCCGCTTAATACAGAATTCATTAAGCAGAAGTGCAAAAATCAATGGGAAAATAATATTCCCAATAATCTTTCCTACCGCGATTACAACGGTATTACACAGTACCTGTTTGACATCGTTCATTTGAAACATGTACTTAAAATTTTCAAGCCCGACAAACTTAGAATGCAAAATACCCTGGCCCGGATTATAATCTTGAAATGCCATGACAATACCGAACATCGGAACAATGCTAAAGAAAAACAGCCATAAAAGTGCCGGAATCAGCATAATATAATAATGCTTCACAAATCGTTTGATATACATTCCAGGACCTCCCTTCCTTTTTGTTTAATATACACCATGATACCTCCCTTCCTTTTTTTAATTATTTTATCTTCTTCCCCCATATCCTGCTAGATGATATTGTTTCTAATCTTACCAAATATTTTTTATCACAAAAAATGTCCGATGAAATCAGACATTTTTACTCTCTTTTCTGTATTCCGAAGGCGTACACCCATGCTCCCGTGCAAATACTTTTGCAAAATAATGAAAATTATCATATCCAAGTTCTACGGCAATCCTTGTAATGCTCTTCTTTCCCTCCTCTATCCATTCCGCCGCAGTCTTCATTTTCCTGTGTATCACATATTGGTGAAATGTTTCCCCCGTCATCTCCTTAAACCTTGTACTAAAATAACTCCTGCTCATCCCTATCCGTTCTGCCACGTCTTCAGAGCGAAGATCCTCCCCGATATGTCCATCCACATACTTGATAACCGCTGCAAAAGCACTGATATCATTTTTCTGTGATGAGCTAAGACTCTCTTCATAAATATGTTCCCTCCAGCGGTGCACCCAGTCCAGCATCTCTTCAACCGTATCCAGCGATGGAAATTCCCCTTCTTCATCTGACAGGAGCTGAATGTTATGAAAACTCTTAACAAAAATCCTCTCCGCACTCCGCAGACTGATTTCTTTTGTTTTCTGACAGAGATCTTCAAATTCTTTCTCACTGAAAATCCATCTGGTGTGCATCCATCTTCTGTTCAGTTCTTCAACTTTTTCCTGATTTTCCTCTTCTGCATGTCCATCTCTGCATGTCTGCATGTACTTTGCACTGACCCGTTCCAGTATCGTTCCACACTCTTCCGGGGAAAAACTGATCTTTGAGATATAGTCTAACGCACCCATACGGATTGCCGTCTGTGCATAACTGAAATTCTCATATACAGAAAGAATTACAAATTTAATTTCCGGAAATTCCTCTCCGCACATCTGCATAAGTTCCAGTCCATCAATTTCCGGCATATCTATATCGGTAAATACAATATCCACCGGATGATTTCGGAGAAATTCAAGGGCTTTTCTCCCAATTCTGTACATCTCCCACTACCTCGAATCCATACTTTCCCAGTCCATAATAGCGACCAGACCTTTTCTGGCAAGTTTGTCGTCATCTACAATCAATACTTTCATCTGTCTGTCCCACCTTATTTTCTTCCAATGTAACCTCTTTGTCTTTCTCTTTTTTTCTTCCGGTTTCCGGACAGGAAGAAGGATCGTAATTCTGGTTCCGAACCCTTTTTTGCTGTTTACAAACAAACTCGTCTGTCCATCATAAAATGATTCCAGCATAGCCTTGACGTAGCGCAGTCCGATACCTCTGTTCTCATTCTTCCAGTATCCCCAGTCATAATCAAACGGCTGGTTGATCTCATCTATCTCCTCCTGATTCAGTCCCTTTCCGCTGTCAGAGATAGTTACAACAGCAAGATGCCTTGCCACATCTTCAAACACCTGGATGCTGATCTTCTCATCATCCCCAAGACCATAGCGGATCGCGTTCTCCACAAGTGGCTGAAAAAGCATACGGACCGTTGGCTGGTCAAGATAACTGCCATCTTCTATATTCATCTCAATAATAAAATCATACCGCATCTGCTGAAGTGCAATATATTCCTTTACAATCTCCAACTCCATCCGCAACGTTGTCTGGCGGCCTTCTTTGCCCAGATTATAGGAAAGAAGCTTCTTTAGTCTCTGTACAAACTCACTGATCTCTCTTTGGTGACTCATTTGTGCCATCCACTGAATCGAATTCAGTGTATTGAGAAGGAAATGAGGATTAATTTGATAGAGAAGTTTCTCAAACTCCATCTTCTGTATACTTTTTTCCTTTTCTACCATATTGCTGATAAGATTCTCAATCTGTCTCTTCATCTGTTCTACTTCCCTCATCAGGCTATCAAACTCTGCAATGTCCGACTCTTCATGTACTGCCTGAAGAGTGCCATCCCCAATCTGCACCATCTGTCTGCGGAATTGACTCAGTGGTCGGCAGATCATACGATAAAGATAGAGGACAGACATGGAAAAGATCAGAAACGTTACAACTATGATGAGTGTCATCATCATTCTCCACTGGTTAATCTTCTTCTGATATATATTGTCCGGCAGTGCCACTGCATTAATGTATCCCATCTGACTCCGGTATGCCATAATCTTATAGCCCTCTCTCGTCTGGACTTCATACTCCCCCTTTGAGAGTGATGCAGAAAACAGTTTCTGTCCGTGCATAATGACAGGATTTACGCTGTATTGTGCAACCCCTCTCTCATCCATCTGAATATAAGTGTAGGGATATCCTTCCTTCTTTATTTCTTCCGGGGTCTTCATATCAGTCTCTATTTCTGTGTAGATTTCCAGTCTTTTCCCATTGCCAAAAACTACTTCCCTCATGACGGAAAAAACTGTTTTCTCACTACTCCCAAGAAAAGACGCATGGGCTGCCTGCATAACATTTCCCGCACACTTCACAACCTTAGGCAGTGCGTTCTGTCTTCCGTCCAGTGTTCTGACATTCATACCGCTGATAAGTTCCTTTTTCTCTTCCTTGTCATAATAGGTAACGCCTACCAGTTTTGTGTTGACATATCCGAGTCCCGAAAGTTCTTGTCTAAGGGATCTCTGTTCAACAAACCTGTCAAAATTATCCACAGCATCAAGATAACTGTCCGTTACGTTTCCGATCAGACCGCCCGATCCCATATAGTTCACAATACTGAGCATATCATAATAGGCTTCATCCGTATTCTTCGTAATCTGATCCAGATACATTTTCATGTTATTCTCTATACTGTCATTCTGTATCATTCTCAGTGCCATATAGGATACAATTCCCGCAGCCAGAAGGCTTGTCATCGCACACATCGTCAATATGCCAAGCATTTTTGCCTTTAATGTTTTCTTCTTTTTTTCCCGAGCTATCCCCATATACCTGTTTCTCTCCTCAACTGCATCACTAAAAAAGACTGCGCATCGGCAATATCCCGCCAACGCGCAGTCTGTATTCTCTGTATACAAAACCCCTGACAAACGCCTGTCATCAGATATCCGTGACAATTGTCGAATTTTATATAGTATATCACACGGTCTGAATAATGTAAAGCAGTTGTCCTTCTGACAGCAGTAGAAGGAGAACTAGCATGAGCAAATATATTCCCGGTAATCAAAAACATCTTACTCTCGAAGATTGCAAATACAAAGAATGTCTTTCACAGTCCAGGGCCGGTATAAACATAACCAGACACGAACTGCATCAGGAAGATATGGTCATCACGCCCCTGATTTTTCAGGGCCAGTCTCCATATCAGATTATAACGAATCATCCAGAACTCGATAGGTCCGTGAGAACTCTATATTCTTACCTTGATAAAGGAATCCTGACATTCTTCTTAACCCGTGAAAAACTGTTTCTTGCATTCATTATGAACAGATGCACCAAAGGTACCGTAAAACTTGTTTTTAACAAGTTGGAACGCCAGCTTGGCATATATGATTTTTTAACCTTATTCAACACGATTCTTACGGATCGCGGATCCGAATTCGGAGATCCGGAGTCTCTCGAAAACGGCATTAATGGCATTATGCGGTCAAGCATCTATTACTGTGATCCGATGAGAAGCAGTCAAAAAGGCGGCATCGAACAGACACATACCATGCTTCGAATGATTCTTCCTAAAAAGACTAGCTTTGAATATCTCACACAATGGGATTTAAGAACTATCGTAGACCACATAAATTCAACCCCAAGAGAAAGCCTTGGTGGTCGAACACCGTATGATGTAGCACTTGCTGTCATTGGTTTCATACAATACCTCTCCAATCTTCTCAATCAATGTCACATCTGCGACAGCTACTTTACATCTGCGTCTACAAATATCTGCATTCTTATATCCAGCTAAAATCGCCACCTGTCACCGCAAGCGATAACAGCTTATCCATCTTCTCTACCTCTTCAACGCCTCTAACCATCTGAATAAGCTTCGCAGATTCTACAACTTTTGGTATCTCCTCATCAGGTCCTATCTCCATATCTGCCTCTTCTCCACAGTATGGACATACCAATGTTGGTGCAATTTTTAAATCCAAAAACCTGCTTCCACACTCCTTACACTCATAATAACCGCACTGCTCTGTGCCATCCGGTACATAATACATATATAATTCCTGCCTTTCATTTTTTAGTGTTATTTCCATGTCTTCCATACATCCGGCCGTACCCGATTGTTGACTGCCTGCCGTTTCTAACCACCGGTGTCTTAATCACCTGCGGATTTTCAAGCACTTTATCCAGCTTGTCCTCATCTGCTATGTACTTTATAAGTGCCAGCAAATCCTTATCTTTGCCATCCCAGTTAATCATATTGTCAAGACCGCCATTCACCTGGGCGACAGAATTAAATTCGCCCTTGCTCATGCCTTTTCCTTCATATCGATAAACTGAAACTTTATCCCACGCTCCTTGAAAAATCGCTGAGCTTTCTTTGTGTCATTACATTTCTTTGTTCCGAAAATTTGTATGTTCATACTATTTGCTGTCCTTGGTTTCATGCAACTCCTCTCCAATCTTCTCAATCAATGTCACATCCGCCGGCAGCCACTACGCGTATTTTTTTCATATTGCCTTAAGCTCCTGTGTATTATTTTGTATGCTTTGTTGTAAATTGCTCTGCAGATATCGAAGCAGATCCTCTCTTACAGGGTGGCGCATCTTCATCTCAAACTTGGTGGAATACCATTTTTCTCCAGCTCCTTAAGCGTCTGGAGCAACGGCATACTGCTCCCACAGCTCATTCCATCCTGCATAGCCCATCGATACAAAGTATCTAAACCATACGCGCCATGCATCATAAAACAAGCTGTCTTTGTTCTCCTCAGCCAATGTTACCAGGTCAGCACACCTTACTACATAGTCCTTATCCTTTGTGAAACGACCTGTTAATATGCCATTTTTGTATAGCTCATACAGATTTTCAAGGGCTGCTTTTGCTGTTGTCATGTCAAAATTGCAGGCCACACTTTCGTTGACTTCATTGAATTTAAGGCACTCCCTATAATTTTTTTCTATAACGTTATCTGATACTTTATTTTCCATATTATCACATTCATCCCTTTAGTACCATCTCATGCCACTCTTCTCCACCCCAGGTAGAGTCAGCAATTCCCAGATCCTGCAATCCAAACTTCTTATACATCTCCACCTTCTGCTCTAAGCATGTCAGAAACAGCTTTTTTCGTCCGTTTGCCTTTTCACGCCGGCTGTAGCGGTACACGAGTTCTCTGGCAAGGCCCTGTCCACGATACTCCGGCAGCACGTCAAGGCCCAGAAGCATCACATTTTTACCATTCTCATCACATAAATCGATGTCTGTGAAGAACTCATCCCTGAACTTTTCCTCGTCTGTTGCCACACCATTTAAAAAGCCTGCCAGCTTACCGGTTGATTTGTCAATTGCCACGAGAAATAGCTGTGGTACCTTTGCAATTCTCTCTGTCATTGCCTTTGGAGAACATGCCTCATTCGGTGGGAAGCATATCTGCTCAATTGCTATTGCCTGTTCTACCTCGTCTGGGTGTATACTTCTAAATTCAAAATTGTCTGTCATTTTTTTATACCTCATTCTTCTGTTTATCATATGTTAAGATTTTTTGTGTTACCGGCCACTCTCAAGCGTGAACCGTAAAATTTTTTTGTATATGTATATAATACGTGTTTTTGCTGATATAATCAATAATCCTCCAAAAATACCAAAATCAGCCACAAAAGCATTTTACTGCTTTTACGACTGATTTACGTTGAAACCTGACAAAAACCTCCAATTATTTTTGTCTACTTTTCACCTATTCCACATTCTTTAGTGCCATGTCCATCGGGATTCTCTTTATTCTACTGAAATCAAATACTGTCACTATCAGGTAACCGATGAGCACAAACGCAAACATCTTTACATAGCCGACAGGTGTCATATGGAATGAAAACCATCCGCTGAAGGTCTGAAGCATTATGCGCCATACAATGTCCATCACCTTTGCACCAAGTACTACGCTGATAATATCTGATATAACCACCACGATGGATGTTGAGACCAGATAAAGACCTGCAATTTCTCTGTTGTCGTAGCCTAAAATCTTGGTCATAGATATGGCTGTCTCATTTTTCTCGATGATGAGCTTCGTGAGCAGATATATCATGACGGCTGAGAGCAGTATGCAAAGCACCTGGAAGTACTGCATGTATGAGCCATGGAGTGGTCGAGCTGATCTGCCATTTGGTGATGTCGCGTATCGTGATTGTTGTCGCGATATTGCTCTCATCGATATCCTTTATCTTTGTATCCGACAAAATCCGCTGAATCTGCCATCTGCAAAATCAAAGGTATCCGCAAAATGTTCTATCGGCATAAATACCGCGATGCTCTGGGATTTATCGTAGGTTCCCTTCACCTTGAATTTGTATGTTTTTTTCTCGTACTGTGCATCAAGCTTTATTGTATCACCCGGTTTTATACCATATTTATCTGCAAATGAGTCTGATATGTATACCTCGTTATCCTTAAGCGAATCCATATCCTTAAGCTTTACGTATGCACTGTCTGTTTCCACTCCGTAGACAGACACCTCCTCGTCAAAGTCATCTGACCTCCTTAAGAGCGATGTCATGTCAAATTTCTCTGCGTCACTGTTGTCGGTTTCAAGCACGTTTCCGTCTGCATCGACATAGGATTTGAGTACATACTGATATTTTGCAAACATCATACTGTCTGTATTTTTCTTGTAATAATCAAGTGTATCCGGCATGCCGACTGCCATCGCGAGCATTACCATGATGAAAAATATTCCCACAAAGAGTATCAGATAGTTTGCCACATTCTGGAACATGATTCTCATTCTGAAACGGCTCATGAAGCTCCAGCGCGGAAGCCGCATTGCTTTTTTTCGCTTTGTTTTCTTAAGGTCATGACGCAGAAACTGAAGCGGTGTGTGCTGCATCATGCGAATTATTACAATAAGATTTACAACCAGCATGATAATCACCGGAGCAAGCGTTGTTTTTATGAATGCGCCCGGATTCCAGATTGTGTGGTATGTCGGCAGGCTGTAGCTGTTGTAATACATGCCCACAACCACATCCTTGAATACCGTATAGCCCAGTATATTTCCTACTACTGCTGCCAGAAATGTTACAATGACAGGCATTGAAAGGTAATGCCTAATAAGCTCGCCCTTTGTGTAGCCCGACGCACGAAGCGTGCCTATCGCAGATGATTCATTTGCTATCGTATTGCTTATGGTCACTGCAAAAATGAATGCGATTATCACGATAAGAATGTCTAAAAGCACTCCTCCCATGGCCTTGTCTGAGCCATATCGTCCGTGGCAAAATTGATTGCCGGATTTGAGTAGCGTGGTGTGTAGTCCTCCACCTCATTGCCCGCTGCCATAACCTGTGACACCATCGCCTCCAGAAAGTCATCTGATTTTTCCTTCTGCTCTATATCGTCCGCCGGCTCATCCTCGTATTTCCATGCATATGTATAGTGAATGCTCTTGTCCAGGCGGTCAAAGCCCTCCTTTGTCACCATCGCCACATCAAACTTATCGCATCAAACATCATATCGGTCTTCTTTTCATGCAGTGTAGAGTAATTGACATATGCGATAAGGCCCGATACTTCGAATTCTTTTCCGCTGACCTTTATTGTGTCACCGACCTTCATGCCCACGTTGTCTGCATGCATTCTGTCCACAGCGATTTCGTCCTCATTTTGTGGAAAAGAGCCCTCGATGAGACATGCGAGGTTGATATCCCTGGTCTTTGTGTATACACGGATGGTACCGTCCTTTTTGCCGTCTGCGTCGTAGTCCTCAGTCTCATTGCGATAGAAATTCTCGTAGAGCGTGACAGGAGTTTTGCTGCTATCGCTGTCTTTTTTGTCAGGAGCTGTTTTACCTCGCCTGACTCGATAGCCGTAACAAGCTCGCTGTCAGCCTTATCCTTAAGCTCAAAATGTCCATCCTCCTGCTTGTATTTACTTACCCCCTCATCCGCAGAGGTGAGCATACTGTCGTTTGCCACATACATTCCGGATACAAAGCCGATTGTCAGCACGAGGAAGAGAAATACAACGAGATATTTCTTCCAGTCACCGATAATTTCCTTTGGTATACGCTTTATCAGAGGATTTTTTATCTTTTTCCTGCCCATAGGTTAAATCCTCCTTACCACTCAAGCTCTTCGGCCGAACCTTATTTTTATTGATATCGTTGTGGCGCACGGCTCCGTCCCTAAGCTTTATCACGTGATCTGCCATGTTTTTGATGGCCTCATTGTGTGTGACCATGATTATGGTGTTTCCGTACTTTTTGTTGACATCCTCTATGAGCTTCAAAATCTCCTTTGAGGTGTTGTAATCAAGCGCTCCTGTAGGCTCATCGCAGAGCAGTATATCAGGATTTTTCACGATTGCACGCCCTATTGACACACGCTGCTGCTGTCCGCCGGATAGCTGGTTTGGAAGCTTATAGCGGTGCTCATAAAGCCCCAGCGTGTGAAGCAGCTCATCGATATCCAGCGCGTTGTCAGACAGATAAGCGCCCACCTCGATATTTTCCTTTACATTCAGATTGGCAATCAGGTTGTACATCTGAAACACATATCCCAGGTGCTTTCTGCGGTACTGTGTGAGCTTTTTCTCGCTCATATCCTTCAGCTTGTCGCCATTTATGCTGATATATCCGGAATCGGCGCTGTCGATGCCTCCGATGATATTGAGCAGTGTGGACTTCCTGAGCCTGACGGTCCGAGCAGCACACAGAACTCACCCTTTGCCACAGAAAAATTCATGCCTCGCAGCACCTCCTGGCGCGTCTCGCCGCTTCCGAAGCCCTTTTTCAAATCCACTATTTCTAAGAACTTCTCTCTTCTTCTGACATATGATATCCTCTCTTTCAACATTTCAAATTACATTTACCTTATATAAGGTTATACCTTTAAAAACAATTACTGGTCAGATTGTACTTACTGTAGTTACCTGTCATTTATGCATGTTAGTGCTGTCTAACTTTATGTAATAAGAGTAACGCTATTCTGCCTTTGTTGTCAATAAAAATTTTATAATCAGCTTGGTAATTGATTAATACAATGACTTTTGTCCACCATATCATTTTATTTTCTGACCGGATTAACAGCTTCAAGGCGTATGCATAATATAAATTAAATCTGTTTTTACGGAGATATGAATTTTTATGTGTGGTATTGCCGGATTCTGTAATTTTAAAGAAGACTTTGAAGAGAACACCGATTACTGGAACTTTCGTCTTGAGAAGATGCGTGCTGTGCTCGCCCACCGCGGCAACGATGCCAGAGGACGTTTCCTTAAAAAGCATATCGGTCTGTCGCACAGCCGTCTGGCCATCCGTGATATCCTGTGCGGCGACCAGCCCATGACGCGCACCCACAATGGCTATGATTACACAATCTGCTATAACGGAGAAATTTACAACACTGATGAGCTGATTCCCGAGCTGTCCGAAAACGGCTTTGTCTGCTCCACAACCTCAGACACAGAGGTTATTCTGTACGCCTACATCCATTGGGGCGCTGATTTTGTCAATCGCTTAAACGGTATTTTTGCATTTGCCATATGGGATGCGGCTAAAAGCCGGTTACTTTTGTACCGCGACCGCGTTGGTGTCAAACCGCTTTTTTATGCCATCCGAGGGGATTCTCTGGTGTTTGGCTCCGAGCCAAAGGCCTGCTTTGCGCACCCAGCAGTAAAGCCTGAGCTTGATAAGCAGGCTTGCAGGAGCTTCTTGCTATCGGGCCTGCGCACACGAGCGGGCTTTCCCTGTTTAAGGATTTGTTTGAGGTTTTGCCGGGACACTTCATGATTTACTCCCGGGATGGGCTGCATGATGAAACCTACTGGGAGCTTACAAGCCGGGAACACACCGAGAGCTATCGGGATACCGTTGCTCACACACGTTTTCTGGTGGAGGATGCTATAAAAAGGCAGATGGTTTCCGATGTGCCGGTATGTACTTTTCTGTCAGGCGGCATCGATTCAAGCATCGTGACCGCCATCGCCGCAAACTATATGAACACACGCGGTAAAACGCTCAACACTTTTTCCTTCGACTTTAAGGACAATGACAGGTATTTTAAGGCAAACGCCTTCCAGCCGGAGAGGGATCTGCCCTATGTCAATCGTATGCTTGAAGAGTATGAGACAGCCACTCCTATCTCGAGTGTGATGAGAACTCTCTCTTCAAGGCGCTCTTTGCCGCAGTCGATGCAAAGGATATGCCCGGCATGACCGATGTGGACTCGTCGCTTTTGTATTTCTGCAGCCTCGTCAGCCGAAAAAACAAGGTAGCTCTTACCGGTGAGTGTGCTGATGAAATCTTTGGCGGATATCCGTGGTTTTACCGCAAAGAGCTGCTGGAAAGATATGGCTTCCCATGGTCATCGGATGTCGCTCCACGCCTTGCTCTTTTGCGCGATGATGTGAGTTTGGAGCTTGATTTATCCGGTTATCAGGCTTTTCGATATGAGGAATCGAGATCAAAAGCCCCTCTCCTTTACGGTGAGACCGGTGAGGACGAAAGCCGCCGCATAATAGGTTATCTCAATATCAAATGGTTCATGCAGACGCTTCTTGACCGCATGGATCGCACCAGCATGTACTCCGAGCTTGAGGCTCGTGTACCTTTTGCCGACCATCGTATCATTGAGTATGTCTTTAATGTGCCTTGGCATATGAAATATCAAAACGGTGTGGAAAAGACTCTGCTTCGCGATGCTTTTTCAGATGTCCTGCCACCTGAGCTTTTGCACAGAAAAAAGAGCCCATATCCAAAGACTTATCATCCCGGATATGAAGCTCTCCTTATAAAGGGAATGGAGGAGATATTAGACTCCCCTAACGCCCCTGTGCGCACTCTCATTGACGCTGACAAAACCCGCGAATTTTTAAAGGCACCGGCAGAATACGGCAGTCCGTGGTTTGGCCAGCTCATGGCAGGTCCGCAGCTTATCGCATATTTCATCCAGATTAATTACTGGATGGAGAAATATCAACTGAGTGTTTAGAAGCGTAGCACCATAAAGCTCTGTGCCAAAACCGTGACATCTGCACCATCTGTAAGTGGCAGCGTATAGTCGCTGTCATTTACATTTGCGACTATAAAAATGCCCAGCAATTTATAGCCTTAGTTAATCTTGCGCTCTATATCTATGATATTGTTATCTGTGATATCGTTATCTACGTTCTCTGCCGAAGATGTGCTGTCACTATTCTGCTCTTTCGGTGTAAGTTTCTCACCTTATCCATGAGCCGGCTCTTTTTCAGCTCATGCTTAAGCTCAACACGCTCACTCTTTAGCTGTCGTTTTTTCTCCTTCAGCTCGTACTTTGCCTGTTTCTTTGCGAGCTTATTCTGCCTTTTCTGTTCCTTTATGGCAGCCTTTGTCTCTCTCTTGCCTGCTTTGCCGCAAGCTTTGCCTCTTTTGCTTCACTCTTTATGCGGCTCTTTTTGTTTTTCTTTACGCTCTTTTTGGCCACCTTATGTAATTCCTTGAGGTCTGACTTTGCAGCCTTTATATTCTTTCTGTCCTTGCGGTATGGATTGTGCACAAAGTATCCCACAGTGCCTATCATCATAAGAAGTAGTGCCAGTGCCTCTCCCGCCATCGTGACATACTCCAGATACTGCGGATACAGCTTGTAGCCTATCATCTCCGCTGCTATCAGGATAAGCGGGATGAAAAACAGTATATTCTTTCGCTTTTGGGACAACAGCGCTCCCTCCGCGCCTACACACATGAGTATATACAGGCACAGCTGTGAGGTCGGTCCGTAGGCATATGCCACAATCGCAGCCATTATCACAGATATGCAAAACACGATGAATGCTTCGCCGCGAAACAGGGCATTCTTGTACTCTTTTATGCCCTCCAGCTTGTCTACCGATATGCCATGCAGTGAATATACCTGATCTGTGATGTCCTCCATGCAGTCCTCATGGTATCTCTTCAGCTCTCTGTTGCTGTTTATATCGGCATCTATGGAGCGTCTGCGCTCTGTAAGCAGCTTCTGCTCCTCCATGATCTTCTCCCAGGCCTCGTCCTCTGCCTCACGCTGCAGCTTCACCTGCTCGTGAATCCACTCAGCTCGCTGGATGCGCTCGCTCTCCTGCGGGATAACCACCTGCTGCGCGTCAACTGTCTGCTGTGGTGTTTGAGTCTCCTGCGCCATGCTGTTATTTTCATTTTCATTATTTATCATTCCGGTTTTCTGCCTCTTTCTTCCAGACATTTTCTTTTCCTCTTGCAATTGTTATTTACTGCTATATACGTCTATTAAAGCATATTTTAGCGGAATTTTCCATAGGATATGCGCATGATAATCACGATTTTTGATACTTCACAAATATTAACTTACTTAACTTAATTTCGTGCATATCACTTAATGAATTTTAATTATCAGTTGAGCATACTATCCTCCCATACTTTTTGAAAATCAACATCAATCGGTTCATACGCAAACTGCCCTGGATACATTGCCATAGTAAAACCTGTCCAATATCCCATTTTCATTTTTGTTTTCAATAATTTAGCTATTTATTCATTCCGCAACCCCCCTTTTTCTGATAACCATTTCAAAACATCGTTTTCTCTTTTAATCCATGGATTTGTTTCCTATTTAAATCATTTAATATTCTTTCGTTGTTCTCAATTGCTTCCTGAATCTCCACAAAAACTGGTCTGAACTCCTGCTCTTTTTCATAATCGTCCAAATTTTGCTTCTGTTTATTATTTTCATCTATCGTTACACTGTAATATTCGGATTTCATGGAAAAATATGTACCCGGTTCAAAGTCATCAACCTTTTGCTCCAAAACGATTCCAAACAACTTTCCTACTTTCTCCACCTGATACCCTGTTTCTTCCAACATTTCCCGGACAATACATTCTGCAGCATTTTCACTATTTTTATATCCACCACCTGGAAATTTATAGTCTCCTTGATTTGTATAAATCAATAAAAGCTTTCCGTCTTTTTCAATCACCGCCTTTGCTGCTTTTCTGTAAGTCACCACAGCATTCGATGGCAACTCACTTAACCCATAACAAATCTCAAATTCCTGCATGAAACGCCTCCTACTCTATTACTTGCTCTAACCATTGGCTAAAGTGCTCTGTAAAAAATATTAAGTTATCACTATAAACTGAAAATTGTCTATTTAATACAAAATATTAGTAATTTCATTATATTCCTCATCAGTTAATACTTTGACCCATAAGCAGCTGAACATCTACAAATCCTGCTTTAAGCATTGTTTCTTGATCTGGACTATCAATATAATATAATGCAGGTTTATCTTCTCCCATAACACGATATGTGGCGAGATTACATAAAACTCCTTTGTAATGTACTTTCATAGAAAATTACCTCTTACCTCAGCCTTGTTCCTCTACGCAAAATTCAAATTGAACAAAATCGCTGCGCGATGGCCTGCCAAGGCTGTGGCGCAGTTTTCTACTCCTAAATAAAAAAGCAGTGGAAACCAAGTCTACAAGTAGTATTGTTAAGTCACCACAACCAACAATCAAACAGGATCGACATTACCACTGCCTATGAAAAGATTAACACCTAACTGTTCTTTTAGCAAGCGGTTTTATTATTCCAATGCACCTCCATGTAAGCAGTGATACCTGAAATTACTGACTTTACATGGAGGATTTATAATGTACGAAAAATATTTATTACAGCTTGAGGAAGCCGG
>ENA-OQJH01000246-OQJH01000246.1-human-gut-metagenome-genome-assembly--contig:-NODE-246-length-32046-cov-4.599298_pt1 | contig 32046 bp, 51 predicted proteins | sample MGYA00242597_ERZ504763 | MGnify/ENA primary metagenome ERZ504763 (study PRJEB26092, sample SAMD00036359) | human gut metagenome | host: Homo sapiens | study: EMG produced TPA metagenomics assembly of...
TATTACCAAAACCGTTGAGAAATTCGAAGTACCAAGAAAACGTATTAGAGAACTTTATAAAGAATGTAAAAAATAGAAATGATATGGCTATGTTCAAGGTATACCTTAACAACCCAAATTACTATGTGAAACAAGAGGATATACTTGCTAATGTATGCGGCAATGGAAGCAGAGATGTAAGGAGGATGATGAACTCTCTTGGTATTCACAAGGGAGATCCCTCAACATTAACTTATGGTCAACTTTTAAAACAATGTAATATAATATGAACAAATTCAGATTTATCAAAGTAAGAGACGTAAAATCTCCATCAAGAGGAAACGAAGGAGATGCAGGTTTAGATTTCTATATCCCTGAAGATTTAACTCTACAGGATTTAGTAAAAGCTAATCCACAGTTAATATTCCATTGTGAAATACCTGAACCTGGTAAAGTAACACTTGAATATAATTCAAATAACCAGGTACAAGTAATTTACATTTCTCCATTTACCAGAATACTTATCCATCGGGTATCAAAGGTTTATTAGAACCAAGGTCTTCTATGCTGATGGCAGCAAACAAATCTGGTATATCAACTAAGAAAGGGCTTATCTATACTGCCGAGATAGTAGATTCTCCCTATACTGGAGAGATTCATATCGGTATATATAATACTTCTCATGAGTTTCAAATAATAGAAGCTGGAACCAAGTTAGTACAGTTTATTCATGTACCCATTTATCTTACAGAACCCGAAGAAGTAACTCATGAAGAATTCTACAATGATGCTCAGTATTGGGGAACAAGAGGTAACAATGGATTCGGATCAACCAATTAATAATCATAATATATGGCAACTTTAGATGAACTAGCGAATAGGATATCGGTATTAGAGAATCGATACTCAACTTTAAACAGTGTAGTGAACGGACATACTACCGAGATACATAATCTTGATACTAGATTAGATACTGCAGAATCTAAATTGAATAATCATGAGGAACGGCTTAAAACTCTAGAAGTTAAAGTAGAAGATCACGAAAGAAGACTACAACTGATAGAGAATTCTCATATAAAGTATACAGTATCAAGAAAGGTAAAATATCCCAAGAAAGCAGATCAGGGATTCTATTTGTATCTTCCTGAAGACCTTACGATTGATATTCTCATGGAATACAATAACGGAGTAATCAAACAGAAATGGAACTGGTTGAATAGAATTTTCAATCCACAAGGATTCGGTAAAGTATCATTCGACTTAGATAGAAACAGTGAAGGACACATTAAAACCATCGTTCTTGGTCAGAACACAAGGTTATTAATACCAACTGGTATTCATATTGAAGAATTCACTCCAGTTAAATCCGTACTGAAAGCTGCAAATGAAGAAACTAATTCTATCAACAGTGGTTTAGTATACGGTATAGAAGTACTTGGTCAAGTTCCAGGAGATGAAGTAGTGGTAAGTGTATTCAACCCAACTTCTGAGATTATTGGAATCGAAGCTGGAAGTGTATTAGTTCAAGTATTACATTTATTCTCTTATCATACAGTACCAGAAAAAGAATAGTTACTATGGATATTTCTAATCTGAAAGAAAAAGCCCCTGAAATCAAACAGGGGCTTGAACTTGAGAATATGTATGAGATTGGCTATCGTCAATTAGACTGTTATAAACCCTTAGAAAGGTTACCAGAATATCCCATGGATATTAACAGTACTAAAAATCAATCTCTTATGAAAACCCTTATATCTCAAGTAGTAGAGGAGTTAATGGAGGGTTATGAATCTACTTCTAATATAAATGATATTCTAGAAAACAAGGGATGGAATACCAATTTATATACCGACATAGAAGAGATTCAGATAATCAACAATCTACAGAATGCTAATGAAGAACAAGCAGATGCAATAGGATTCTTCTTATCAGCTCTGATATATGCTAATATATTGCCAGAGGATATCTATAGTTGGGCAAACAAAGAACTGACTAAAGGGCAAAAGGCAGTAGAAAACTTAGAAGATGTAATGGCATTCGGCATTCATATGATTTTAGAGATAGATGCCATTAGTAGTATATTCAAAAATTTCAAGCTAATATCCGAAACAATTGAGGATAAAACTTCCGAGTATATAAAGGGATTCAAGGAAATGAGTCCAAATTTGCATACTGATGAGAAAAATATTTTGTTTCAGATAGTGTATGTTTTGAATCTTGCTAGAAATACTCTTAAGAATCGTACATGGAAACAGTCACCAGTAATAACTAAAGAACTAGAATTCCAGGATAGGCTGGTAGAGGCATTCTATTATTATATGGGATTCCTATCAATAATGGGATTTACTCCATTGGGTATATACGAGCTGTATTTCAAGAAAGAACGGTTGAATGAATGGAGAATCACTACACAATATTAATGAAAGGAGGTATTTGTGTCAGGTTGGAATAAACAATTAAATGGCTTAGAGCTTAATACAGAAGAGCAAATCCATTCATTAGAATTTGCTACTTCACAAGAAGCATGGGAAAAGTTAAATGAAGGATTTCTAAGACTAGAACCATCTTTATTTGCAAAAGGTGCTACCGCAAACAGTGGAGTAGCTGTGGTATATAACGTATTTATAAAAATACGTAAAGCTTGGGTAGACCCAGACTTTGATTATGGTAGATGTTTCAATTATAAAGAGACTAAGTGGACAAGCTTACTGAACAATTACATTGATTTCAATAAGCTTGATTTATTGCGTAGTAAGCTGAGAGTACTAAAAACCAAGTATAATCAGAATTACAACGTTACTTATATGTTTAATAATCATCACGATAACGGTAAACAATGTTTAATTGCTGCTACATTCTCCAAACGATTTGGGGAAGACATACCTGTTATTACAATGGTAATCAGGGCATCCGAGATAACAAAAAGGTTAATCTTCGACTTCTTACTAATACAACGAATGGCGGAATATGTGTACGGACCAGAACAATCAGTACAAATCAATTTATTTGCCACTCAAATGTATGGGAATGTAGAAACACTTCTGATGTATCATACTCATAAACCTTTGAAGAAGGTATTAAAGGGAACTGATAAGGAAAATTCTTGGATAAAGAGGTTGAATGAGGTATTTGATAAATTTCAAAACGGTAAAGAGAAAGATTTCTCTAGTTTTAAGGTATTCTTTAGAAGTTTTAAAGTGCTTCGACCAGATTTATATAAGGAAACATATAAATCTATGAAAGCAAAGGAATTACTTCTTGAATATGAAGATATCGAATATCCCGAGAATGTAATCTCTTACTCTCAACGTAAAGCATATAAGAAGAAACTTTTAAAACAGAAGAAATGAGAATTTATAGCAGTAGTTATGAGTTAATGTCTGAAATGGGCAGAGAACTCAACAGTTATGGTCAAACTGTAAAACCAAAGACTTACCAGAATAAGAATATTGAAGGTAATGAAGATTTTGTAACTAAAGAGATCATTTGCCAACAATATTGCTTAACTTCTTTGCAAGATCCAACGTGGTTATTCTTCTATTCAAGGTCTAGGGAATGGCAGATGCTGAGTTCCAAGAAAGGATTGATACCTCTGATATAATTAATCCAGGTAAAGCTTGGGAATTAAGAAAAGATTTATGGGAACAGTTCTTGGTAAATGGTAAATTTGATTATACCTATAATGAGAGAATCATCCATGTTATTAAACCATTGATAAGATTACTGAAGGACGATAATGACACTCGTAAAGCAGTATTACCAATATTCAATGGTGATATGGACGGATTAGATACCGATTGGTATGATGGTAGTAGACGTATACCCTGCTCTATGTATTATGACTTCCTTATCCGTCAGAATGGTAAAGGAGAAAAGGTATTACACATTTGCTATCACCAAAGAAGTTCGGACTTTGTTACTCACTTTGGTAATGATGTATACCTTGCATGGAGACTAATGGAATATGTAGCTAAAGAGGTTGGAGTAAAACCAGGTTATTTGTATCACACCATAGACTCATTACATACTTATCAAAAAGACTGGGATAAGTTAGCCAGTTCTCTAAGAGTATTTGAGGATACTATCATATAATACACATGCTTTATTTCTATTTTGTTTTGATGTCATTTTCGCAAAATGATTTAAAGTAACTCATATCAGGTTTAAGGAAGTAGGTCTGGGAAGATATACTTCCTTATTTTATTTAAAAACTTCTAGTATGGAAACGAAATATAAGATTATAACCAATAAACAAGAGCTAAAGAAACTTATCCAATGCTGTAAGCAAACTGGTTATGCTTCTGTAGACTTTGAAACAAATGCCGAGCCAATATATAACAAATCTTTTAAACCAACTATACTATCAGTAACTTTTCAACCAGGTTTTGGATGTTCTATACCTTTAGATCATTTTGAAACTAAAAAGTATACTTCTAAGGGATGGAACTGGAAAAAGATGCTTCGTAAATTTGGTGAAGAAGTAATTGAAAATCCAAATGTAGTTAAGGTTGCTTGGAATTATAAATTTGATGATCAGATATTTCAGAAGTATAATATCTATTATCGAGGAGTATGTTTGGATGGTATGCTTGCTAAATATCTCTTGAATGAAGAAAAACCCAATGACTTGAAGTCTATGGTAAGAAGGTATTTACCAGAATACGGAGATTATGAAAAGCAAGATAAATTCGATAAGATTCCATGGGATAAAAAAGAAATGGAACCTCTTTGCCACTATGGATGTCAAGATACTGATTATACTCTTAGATTAATGCTTTTCTTCGAAAAGAAGCTAATTGACTTGGGATTATATAATACTTACCGTAATTTAATCATGACTGCTTCTAGGGTATTAACTTCTGTAGAAAAGAATGGTTTATATGTAGATAGGGCATTCAACCAAGAATTGTTAGATTCCTACTTACCAAAGATAGAAGCAGCTAAGGAAGCAATATATAATTTGCCTAAAGTAAAGAAGTTTACTAAACTATATAATCAATCCAAGATTGAAAAATACATTGCTAAATTAGAGGGAGAGATAGAAAATTTAGACCCTAGAGTAGATAAGAGAAAGATACAATCTAGGGAACAGAAGATTGCTAATATACGAGCAGGAGTTTTTACTACGAAAAAGGAATTAGAGTTAATTAGACCTGTAAGTTTAGGTAGTTCAGTAGATTTACCTCAATTAATGTATTCAGAGGAGGGATTTAATTTTGAGGTAATCAAAAAGAATGATTCTGGTAAACCAAGTACTGATGAAGAAACTCTTACTAACTTAAGATTAACTGTCAAAAAACCTGATTCACCAAAGGCAGTATTCTTGGATAGTTTATTAGAGTTGAGAGGTTTAGAGAAAATGTATAAAACCTATATTGAAGGTTGGCATGAGAAAACCCAAGATGATGATAGATTACATGGAAGATTCCTTATTCATGGAACTACTTCAGGAAGGTTATCTTCAGCAGAACCAAATGCTCAACAAATACCTAAGACTTCAGTAGACCCAAATATAAAGAAGCAATTAGTTGCTCCAAAAGGAACTCTATATATTGCTAGTGACTTTAGTCAAGCAGAGTTAAGAATCATGGCTCACTTATCTGGAGATGAAACTTATCTGAATGCTTTTAACTCTGGTCAGGACCCTCACTTGGCAATTGCTGCTACCAAATATCATGTTCCTTATGAAGAAGCTTTAAAAATATATGAGGATGAAAATCACCCAGATCATAAGATATGGAAGGTAAGGAGAAAGCAAGCTAAACAGATTGCATTTGGACTTATTTATGGAATTGGTGCTAAATTACTAGCAGTAAAATTATCTGACCCCAAATCGGGTATCATAGTTACACCAGAAGAAGCCCAAAAGGAAATGGATATATTCTTTGGTCAACATCCCAAGTTAAAAACCTTCTTAAAGAAACAAGAGAAGTTCCTTAGAAAGAATGGGTACTTAGTTTCTTTATTTGGTAGAAAACGAAGATTACCCCAAATTTATTCTTCAGATAGAGGAGAAGAAGCTTATGCTTTACGATTAGCCTTGAATTTCCCTTGTCAATCTGCAGCATCAGATATGTGTTTATTTGGAAGTATATTAATATACTACCTTATGAGACAAGGAAAATTACCTCCTACAAAATCAGTATGCTTAGTCCATGATGCTAATTATCAAATCACTAAACCAGAAAACATAAACACATGGAGTATTTATGAGATGTGGCAAATTTATCGAAACCCATTAACTAAACCCTATTTTGGTTTTCAGATAGATGATGTTACTATGGACATGGATTTTGTCATAGGTAGATCGATGGCAGAAGAATTACCCTTTATCCCAGGTTATGATTATAGGAAAATGCTTGAACCCGATTTTTCAGTAGAAGAATACATGGAAGAGCATAAGAAATATAAACATATACCTATTTCAGAGTATAAGAAACGTTTTAACAAACAAATGAAACAATATGAAGAAGATTTTAAACGGACCCACGGTATGGAGAGCTAAATGCCCAGTATGTGATTGTGAATTTGAATACGATAGTAGTGAAACTCTGAGTATTTTTAATAAAAACAGTGATTATTCTTATTTTAAGGTAGTCATTTGCCCAAGTTGTAAATCTTATATAAATCATTTAGAATCGGTATCTACCGCTACAGAAACGAAAATGGAAGATACTATGACAACATAACTAATTAAAATTTTAGATTATGGAACAGGACGAATTAAGAAAGGGAGCCGATAAGGTAATTAATGTAACTTATATGTTATCTGGAGTATTAGAACAATCTTTTCAAGAAATGGATGACATACTGGAAAGATTACACAAAAGATTACATCATGAGGATAGGAGATTAATTACTTCTATTCGAAAGCACATTAAGTTCCTTAACTCAAATATTGAATCCCTTAGAACCCATTCTTTGGCTAAGATGGATGAGGAAACTGTAGAATGCTTTGATGATACTACTCTTAGATTCTATGTAATCTTCATGAAATTACTTGAGATAGCTGGTATAGATTATCTTTGTGATTTACGATTGTATTCAATATACAAACTACTTGATAAGTATCAATCTCTTACTGAATACCCAAGGTTGGATCACCAAGCTAATATTGCTTTCTTACAAGTAAAGAGAGATATTAAGAATGGCATGTATTCTGCTGAAGATATGAAAAAAGTTTTTAAGTTGAAAGATGAAAACCGAGATAAATAAACTTAAGGTAGTATTTGAGGTAGAACCTTAGAAATAGATATTCAAAAGGAATTATCTATCAATGAGAACTTATTAAATTCTCAGCTAAAGGATTCTCCCTCTAGTTATTATATACTTGCTTCATTAAGAGATAAGTATATAAAACAAAGAGATGCTTTAGCAAGAGAAAAAGAGGAAGCATATTCTGCTGCATGGGTATTTATAAAAGATTCCAATGAGAGGTTCAATAATGATTACGTATCTCATAGAGCTAATATAAACCCCAAATATAAATCTATTTGCAAAAGGTATCTAAAGGCTGCAGCTAAAGCTAATAAATTTATAGCTATCTGTAAAGCTTATGAGAGTAGAGAGGCATCTTAAGAACTCTTAATGCCAATATCCGTAAGTTACAGTAGGAACTATAAAAGATTACTAACTAAATTTTATAAATATGTATAATTTACAACTTATATCAACTCTAGTAGCTAAGAAGCTTGGTAATAGTATTCCAGGTTTACCCGTAGAAAATAAAATCTTGGTATATTCTCCCAAAGAGATTAATACCACTGCTTCTGGTATTATTATTCCGGATATGGTAAAGGAAGGAGTTCCTCGTAAGGGTGTTGTTATTAAATCTGGTGTAATCACAGAAGAATATCAAACTTACAAGGACCACGTGGAAATCGGTCGTATAATCGAATATGGATTGTATGCTGGTAAAGAACATCAATTCGATAAAAACTGTTTACCTCAGGAATTACAACCCTTTTATGAAAAGGGTCTGTTCACCGTATTAGCTTTAAATGAGATTTCATACTCAGAACCCAATAACTTAGATTGATATGATTAAAGATAAGGACAAAAAGAAAGAGAAATTATCTTCTAGTGGCATGACTACTAAAGATAAGATGTTAGCCCGGAAAAACAATTAGAATCCAAGGGTAATGGTAGTGGATTGGTATTCCCTAAAGAGGGAACCTTAAGAATGAGAATCAAATCCCCAGGCGATGATCAAGAATTGGGTATTGAATTGATTCAGTCTATCTGAATAAAGATTTGGGAGAGTTATTTCCCCGGCTACTTTTGATGAACCCTGCCCATTTATGGAAAAGTATCAGGAACTGAAAAACTCAAAAGACCCAGATGACCAGGAACTTGCAAAGATGCTGGTACCAAGAAGAAAATACGTAGTGGGTGGAATAGTATATTCAGATGAGAAAGGTACTAAGGTAGATTATGAAGGAAAAGATAAGGGAGTATTAATCCCAAGATCAGTATATCAGGATATTATCGATCTTTACTTGGATGAAGACGAAGCTGGAGATATGACAGACCCAAGAACTGGATACGATATAAAAATTATCCGTTCTGGTTCAGGTAAGAATGATACTACATATTCAGCTCGTGCATGTAAACCTACTAAACTTGACAAGAAGTATTCAGGTAACGTAGATTTGGAATCCATAGTAAGATCTCAGATTAAAGATTATGATGAACTGGAGGAAACTTTGGCATCATTCTTAAAAGAAGGAAGAGATTCTGATGAAGAGGATGAAAAACCAAAGAAGAAAAAGAAAGGTATTCATAAAGATCACTACATGGATGATGATGAACCTAAGAAGAAAAAGAGAAAGTACAAATCTGATATTTGATAAATTGGTTTTATAAATGGTTGGTAGAGGAGGTAATTCAAGAAATTGGTTATCTCCTTTATTTATGTTAATACATTACAGTATGGCAAAAGGAAAAGTGGGTTTAAAAGTTCCCTCTAAAAACGAATTACTCAAGAAATATGGTTCATCAATAGTACTTGCTTCTGAAACAAAAGAAACAGGACTTTGGTTACCAAGTACATTCTTTGCATTGAATTATACCTTTGGTGGAGGAATCCCATTTGGTAAAATTCTAGAAGTAGCAGGAGAAGAATCATCTGGTAAATCACTTATAGCATATAACTTTGCTTATTCATGTCAACAATTGGGAGGTCATGTAATATGGGTAGATGCAGAACAATCTTGGATGAATTCTTGGGCTCAAACTAATGGAGTTGATCCAGAAAGAGTTACAGTAGTAAATGATACTCGTATTGAAAATGTGGCTGATGCAGTAGCAGACTTAGCCTTATATTTCAGGTCTCAATTAACTCATAACGAACCTATTCTTCTGGTAATAGATTCAGTTGCTGCTATGGATTGTGCAGATAACATAGATTCAAAAATGACGGATGCTAAAGCAGAGATGGGAGGTAGAGCAAAGGCTTTGTATAAATACTTCCGTATCAGAAGCGAATTATTTTATCGACTGGGAGTTACACAGATTTATATTAATCAATTAAGAACTGCATTGAATGTTGGATTTGGAAAAGATAATACAACAACTACAGGAGGCGCAGCACTTAAGTTCTACGCTTCAATCAGAGCTGCTTTCTATTCAGGAAGATCTATCACTGTTAAGCAAAAGGGTAAAGAACGCAAAGCTGGGAAACTCGTCACGGTTCGACTTATTAAAAATAAAGTTGCTCCTCCAAGACCTACAATCAGCAAATGCCCAGTATACTTCAATCCTAAGTTCCATGAGGTTGGATTTGATAGATGCTTTGGATTAGAAGATGTATTGGTAGAAAACGATATAATCGTTAAATCCTCAGGTGGAGTATATAAACTCAAAGATAAAATCCTTGCAAGAGGGGAAGAGAAATTCCAAAAGCTTTTGGAAGAAGACGATGACTTAAGAAGAAAGCTTTTAAGGAAAGCAGATATAAATACCATTGGTACTACTCGTAAGAAACTAGAGGCTCTTACAGAAAACTGTTATCCCATAGATGGAGTAGAATACGAATCTTATAATGAATCAGAAGACGAAGAGGAGGAAGACGATGAATAAAAATGAGATAGAGGGTATCAAAAAGATAATCAAGGAGTATATTAAAGATAATCTGAGATTAGAGGCAAGGTCAAGATACTTAGATGAGTATAGTCAAGCAGATAACTATATAGATGTTTATCTTGGTGATGAGAAAATACAAGAAGTTCCACTTTACGAATTAGATTTTAGACGATGAGTAAGAAAACACAGTTTACAAGGTCTAAGGTAAGTTGGGAAGTTTATAAAGGTACCGAGATACAAAGATCTTATATACCAAGGTTAATTAACCTTGGGTTTACTAGAAAAGAAATCTCGGAAATTATGAATCTAGGAGTTCAATTAGTATCTGATTATTATAATAAATATAAAGAAACCTATGGCTAAAAAACTAGTATTAATCATAGACGGATGTAACCTACTTCACCAAAGTTTCCATAAGTTCGAAAAGCTTAAATCTACTGATGGAAAACCGAGCGGGGCAATATTCGGATTCTTTAGATCATTACATGGGTTCCTACATAGATGGGACCCTGATAATGTAATCATAACTTTTGATAATGGACACTCTCCTTATAGAGATGCTTTGTTACCAGATTATAAGGGACATAGGAAAAATATTTCAGTAGATTATGAATCTCTTCAATCTCAAAAACGTGTTATTATGGGTATGCTCAAGCTCCTAAGAATTAAATATGTTTTTGATAAGCATAATTCTACTAAATATGAGGGAGATGATTTCTTAGCATACCTAGTTTTAAATAAAAAACCCACAGAGAAGGTAATCATAATATCCTCAGATAAGGATTTTAATCAGCTTATCAGTAAGGATGTAAAAATACACAATCCAAGAAAGGATGAGATGATTCATCAGGGTAATTGTAAGGAACTATTCGGATATTCTCCTGAAGAAACAGTAGATTACCTTTCAATGGTGGGGGATACTTCGGATGATATTAAAGGTATACCAGGTATTGGTCCTGTAAAAGCTAGGAAAATATTGGACGAATATGGTACTTTGGATAAATTTCTAGAGCATCATCATCAAACTTCTCATGTAGAGATTGCAGAAAGGAATAAGAAGCTTATAGATTTAAGATTATTTCAAAAAGAAGTACCATTATCCAAGTTACCTATGAAAAAGTTTGCTAATAAGGAGATAAAATACAAGAAATTCAAAGAAGTCTGTATCGAATACTCTTTAGCATCCTTTATGACAAATGAATTTATGAAACCATTTAAAGATTTGTTATCATGAAAAGAATTATGTTTGTAGGGCCAAGTGGAATAGGAAAAACCACTTTGGCAAAGTTCATAGAAACCAAATATGGTATACCCTTTATATCTGGTAGTATGTCAGATTTAATGCCAGATACAAAAGAGATGCACCATGCTGAGTTTTTACACCAAGAATGTGGAGAACTCATAAACAAGGATTATCAATTGTTGAATCTGAGAAATAAGCTTTTCAAGGATAAAGAAACTTTTGTAACAGACCGTAGTTATGTAGATTTAGCAGCTTATTTCATATATAAACAATCTACTAATATCCCCGAATGTGAAGTAGATGCTTTCTTAGATATATGCAAAGATCTTACAGTTCAACAATGTGATTTATTAATATACCTTCCCTTGAGTATGTACAATATGAAAGAATGGCCAATGGAAGACAATAAGAAGAGAATCATAAATAGATATTATCAGGCTCAGATGTCAGATATAATGGGTAACCTGTTAACTCAGTGGAGTACTTTAAGTGTAATAGATATATTAGTAGTACCTCAATTAGATTTCTACGACAGAATACATATGATAATGTCAAGATTGGATTAATATGAAGAAACAAGTAATAGCAATAGTTTTCTCGGATTTACACCTAAATTTATGGGCTAAGTTCAATGAAGACAATAAAAGAACCCTGAATCATTTCAGGGTTTTGTCGATTATACAAGAGAAATGTAAAGAGTATGATTGCCCAGCACTATTCTGTGGAGATTTCTTCCATAAGCCAGAAACTATGGACCAAGATCTTATGGAATTGACCTATGAGAAATTTAAGAAATTAGAGTTAAGAGAAAACCAGGTAGAGATATTCTCTATATCAGGAAACCACGACTTAAAGAAAGTTAGCTTTATAGGTAATAAACCTTTTTCATGGGTTAAGTTCTTAGAACAATTTGGGATAGTGAACCTAGATTATAGTAAAAGATGTCTGGGTATGAATGCAGTAGTATACGGTATACTACATAGATCACAATGTAGGTTTATCTGAATATCTGAAAAATATAAAGCTTGATAAGGATGCTGATAATATCCTTATGCTTCATACTGATTATCCTGGAGCAAAAGATACGGATGGCAGAGAAATTGATTCAGTAGAAAATCTAAATCTGAATGTACTGAATAGGTTTGATTTAATTATTTGTGGTCATATACACAAACCACAAAGATTATCAAAGAAGGTTTATATGATTGGTGCTCCTTTACAACAAAGAAGAACCGATAAAGATTGTAAACTGGGATATTGGAAACTTTATTCGGATTTATCTATGGAATTTATAGAACTGAAAGGATTCCCAAAATTCGTAGATGTTGAATCCGAAGATGAAATTAATGATGATGGCAATTATTATACCATTTTACCCAAGAAAACTAGTATTCAAGTAAATATAAATCATAAGATTACTAAGCAAGTTTCTAAGAAAACTCTAGCAAAAAGGTATTTAAGGGAGAAAGGCATAAAGGATGATGCTAAGAAACAACTTTTAATTGATACTTTAAACAAAGCTGAATCATGTTGACATTTACAAGGTTAAATATACAGGGATTCTGTTCTATAGATTCCTTCAGTTTACAATTAAACCAAGATTGTACGGTTCTTATCAAAGCTCCTAATGGTTTTGGGAAATCAACTTTACTGAATGCTTGGTATGGGCATTATATGGGAAAAATATAAAGGGAGTATCTGAGGTAAATACTTGGAAAGAATACCAACCTAAAGATTATAAGGGAACCATGGTAGAAGTATTTTTTCAGAAAAACCAAGATTCCTATAAGGTAATCAGATGTCAAAAATTCAAAGATTACCTAGAGGATGGTGCTAAGGGAAATGATAGACTCATAATCATTAAAAATGCCGAGATTATTAATATCAAGGGTAAGAATGAATTACAGAATGCCATCAATAAAGAACTAGGATTATCCTATCTGTTATTCATGAACTCAATTATGTTCGGTCAGGGTATTAAGAGATTAATCCAAGAATCTAATTCGGATAAGAAAAAGCTTTTTGAGGAAGTATTCGATTTAGAATACCTAAATTTAGCAAAGGGTATAGCTAATCAAGATAAGGCAGTTATCTTAAATGAGATTAATCAATTAGAATCCGAATCCCTTTCACTAAAGAAAGAATTAGAGGCCAATAAAGAAGCTTACTTCGATTTGAGGTCAAGGGAGAAATCCTTTAAGAAAGATCTCAGAGAAAAATCTAGGAAACTAAAGGAAGAACGGAAAGACCTAACTGCGTTACTTATTGCAAAACAAAAACATATTTCAGATGAAGTAGATGTAGCAATAGAACAAAAGGTAAGAAATCAAACCAAAGCAGTACAAGAGATAAAGAATCGAATTAAGATAAATAAGGAAACTCTAAGTACTCCCTTAAATGAACTGGTGGATGAGTCCATAGAATTAATAAAGAATAAACAATATAAGAAAGCCTTGAAAATGCTTACTCCCATCAGTAAAGCATTTAAAGAAAGGGAAGAACTTCAAAGCTTATATGAAGAATCCGTAGAGAGATTAGATGAACTAGAATTTAACTGCAGTAAGTATAAGACTCTAGTTAAAGAATGTTCCGATATTGCTTCAGATTTGGCAGATATAGACCAGGAAATAAAAGACCTTAAGAATCAGAAACTAAAGGTAATGTCTACTAAATACAAAGAAAGACTAAAAAAGATTCGTAAGGATTTAAGAAAGGTAGATGAAGATTACCATAACCGAGAACTAGAGTTAGAGAATTATAATTGGTTGATAAATGACCCTCTTGGTAACAATGGAATCAAGGCATATCTATTTGATTCATCCCTACATTTATTAAATCGTACTCTAGCTAGTTATTCAGAAGTATTAGGTTTTAGAATTGAGTTTAACATTGATCTTAATTCAACTAGAAAGGATTTTGTTACCCTTATAGAAAGGGATAATCACATTATTGATTATGATGAGCTATCAGGAGGAGAGAAACAAGTATGTAATCTATGTATGGCATTTGCAATGCATGAAGCTTTAACTGCAAGTAAGGGTATTAACCTAGCTTTCTTAGATGAAGTATTTGAATCTCTAAGTTCAGATAACATAGAATTGGTAATAAACCTTATAAAGCATATATTCAACAGTAAATCCTTATTTTTAATAACTCATCATGACTCATTACCTTTATCAAATACTAAGATCCTGCAAGTAGAGAAAATCAAGGGCCTTAGTTATTATAAACCACTATGATCCATAAACAATACAATGAAATTATGGCAAATAGTAAAAAGAAAGGTAATCGATTTGAACTCAAAGTCTCAAAATGGTTTACGGAATGGACTTCTTTCAAATTCGGCAGAACACCCTACTCTGGAGCAAATCATCAGAGTAGGGATTTGTCTTCGGATATTATGTGTCAGGATGAAAGACATGCCCATAGATGTAAAATCTCGGTAGAATGTAAAAACTACAAGGATATTAAATTTGAACATGTATTACTTGGTAATAAATCCTGTGATATATTAAAATTCTGGGAACAAGCAAGTAAAGATGCTAAAAGGGCAAAGAAAGTACCCATCTTATGTATGAGATATAATTCAATGCCTGCCAATGAATTCTTCTTTGTAGTAGAGGGAGGTCAAGGTACTATTGGAGATTATATATGGAGACAATCTAAAAAGGCCAGTATGTCAATATTTACCTCAGTAAACTTGTATATCTTCTTAGCAAGTGATATATTGGAAAATATTGATTACAAATCAATCCATAAACAAGCTAAGTTAATCGTAAAAAATCAGTAATATGAAAAAACGTATCCCATACTCCTATGTAATCTTCTACCTAGAAAGAAAGTATTATCACCTTATCGAGAAAGAGTTAAAAGAAAAGGGATACGAAAATATCAAGGTTATTATCCCTACTCTGGATATACTTAAGAGAACCGTTAAAGGTAAGATGGTATTTGAATCTGTTCCTATACTTTTCAATTATGGCTTTATGAGAATGCCCACTGAAAACGCATTCTCAAGGCCATTTTTAAATAAACTAAAACGAAATATCTCAGGTATAAGAACCTTTCTTAAATCTACTGAAACAATGCACGAAAGAAAAAAGAAGGTACGCATAGATAATGCTGAAGACTTCGATGATTTTTCATTAGTTGCAACTTGTTCTAGAAAAGATGTAAGAAGGTTCATAAGATTAGCAAAAGCAAATAAGAAATACTCTGTTGATGATCTTATGAATGTAAAACCTGGAGATTATATCGTTTTAAAGGGTTATCCCTATGAAGGTATAGATGCTACAGTATTAGATGTAAATTACACTAATAGAACAGTAAAAGTACTCATTTACCCAGAACATGGTAAAATGGAAGTAACTCTTGATTTTGACAGTGTTCTTTACAGTGTATATCAGGATTCAGACCCAGATAAATTACATTGTAATAACTTTGACTATGACCCAAATTCTATTACTTCTGAAAAGATAGAAGAGAACATTAATAAAAGGAGGCGTTAATATGAATGAATACCAAAAGAAAGCATGGGACTGTTTGACTCCAACCGAGCAGCAGTCCCTTTTTCTTCAGTTATCAGAGAGTAAATCCTCTTGGGAAGCTGGAGAGATATTAAAATTATCTCATTATAAGTACTTAGAAATAAAAGAAAGGTCTGAAAAGTTCTTCCGATTATTTTCGGATTTCTTCGAAATACATGAGTCAATATTTAGACCAGATTGCCCATGTGAAAGAAACTTCCAGGATTATATCGAGGCTTGCATAGAAAAAAGGATGAAAAGGAAAGAGGCTCTACTAAATACTGGAGATGCCTCCCAATTAGTTCCTAAGGTAAATACTCGTAATCTAGAAAGAAATATAAGAAGACTACAAGGTTCAGATAATGAATGGGATAAACATTCTCTAGGTTTGATATTAGAATTCGATAGATGGAATAACTTTAGGATATTACCCAGGCAAGTACAGCAACCCTCTGCTTTCAAAAGAAGAGCCAATAAGAAAGAAAAGATTTATATCAACTACTTATTAGAGAAAGTACCAGAATGGGTTCATACTAAACTAAGAGAAAGGTTTAAGTATAAGGTAAAGCCTAGTATAAAGAAATGGTGGGTATGTTTAATATCTGAAGATTTATATACTGATGGATATTTATTACTTCCCGTAAGACCTACAGATGAGGTAATGAGGGAATTCAGTAAATTCTACATGTATATATTCGAGGATAAGGATGATGCAGATACATTTGGATTCATGGTATCTAAATTCAATGCCAAGACTACTACTGTAAAACTAGGTCAGAAGTTTTGGCCAGAATATAGATTATGTATCGAAAAGGCTTTGAATTACAATCAGGTAAATAACATGGATTTCAATGTGAAGCAATTGGATATGGCCTATAACACTCACATAAAACGAAAACCAAAGAAGAAACCTCAACCAGGAGCTGCTAGAGTGAAAGAAGACTCCTTCTATTGATCCTCAGCTAATATTAAAATAATAAGTAGAATATTTTCTATATAATATATAAGTATTATATTTGCATCAGAAAATTAATTAGACAAAATTTTAATATAGACAATATGAAGAATACCAACTTAGACATCCGCTTTAACAAAGCAAATAATATCCTCAACCAATTCAGTGATAGCTGGGAGGATGATAAATTGAACCTATTACCTAATTTCCCAAAAATTAAGGATATGGTATCAAACCACATTACTCAAGAGAATTACTTATGGTTAATCACTTATGATTTACCTAATGATCTCCTCGATAAGATTGATAACATGGGATTAGTTCCCTATGAGTATGTAACTCATGAAGAATTAACTCAAACCTATTACAATCAAAGATTCTAAAACTATGGCAAAAAAGAAAAAAGATAAACCAGCTCCATCAAAGGAAAAACAAAATTTCCTAGGAGCTGCAGGTAGAAACATGAAGTACAAGGATCTCAAAAGAAAGGCGGTAATCCTTGGTATGCCTTTTCCTGATGCTTGTGCTGCAGGAGTATTTGATTTAATCAAGTATATCAGTAACTCAACCAACAAACCAGATAAATCTCTAATTGACCAGTATGATGAATGGGCAGATAAACAATTGGAAGCAATTGGTTATGATAAAACTGACCCAATCCGTAATTCAAGATTAAGATTAGGATTCTTAGGAGAAGAGGGAGAAGATGGTATTCGAAAATTAAAAAGAGTACCAGGTATAAAGAAACCCAAAGAAAAGAAACCTCCAAGAGAAAGAGATTCTTTTAATCTAATCAAGGGTACTAAGAAATCCTACTGTTATGAATTAACCGAAAAGGGATTTGACCAAGAGAGAGTAGTAAGGAGAATGAAAAAGAAATTCCCTGATGCTAATGAGAAATCCATTCAACTCTGGTACAGGGCTGCAAAAAGGAAATTAAATGGTAAAACTAGCAAGGGATAATCGGAAAATATACCCAGACTTAATATATGTATGGACTTGGAGGCTGATGAATATTGGGGATGGACCAAATATCAATATGCAACAGAAAGTAAATACCGAACCGAGAAGTTGTTATATAAAAAACATATATGTGGTTTAGGATTCTTTTCAAGATACCATGCTAGAAGAACCATAACTCTTTTATTAGGAGTAGATGCCAATTTATACATTCATACTATCAAGGGTAAGAATCTTATAAAACAAGGCATAACTGATTTACCCAAGAAAGGTCATCAATCGATATTCTTTAAGGGTAAGCCAACTAAAATACGAAGATTTATCTTTCCTGCTGAAGCAAGAATGGATAAACATAGGAGAAGGCATTTTGTAGTAAGAATGAATAAAATTTATAAGAAACATGGAAGAAGGGCATTCAACAGGGCATACCAAATTGCATTATACGGGTATAGGGATGAATTCTCACCTGAATATCGAAAGCAAAAGAGATTACAGGTCCATTCTGCTATCCTACAGGAGATACAACAAGCTGAGTCAAGGGGAAAAGAACCAATTTAACCTTGATTGCTTGAATCATCCTCCTAGGATTTGGCAAATAGCCCTGTTCCTTACCAAGGTATATCATATTAAGTTTAATCGTATCTTATTCAAAAAGGCCTACGATTTCTTAGATGACTTTGGAGAAGCTTCTTTGAAATTTCAGAATCAGATTATTATCCCAGATAAATATCTCATAAGAGAATTACAATGGGAACTATGGAAACCTCTATCTGATTATAAAATAAGGAATAAGTATGCTTACTTCATGACCAATAGGAAACTAGATTCAGAAATTTGGGTCTACCCAATAAGATTTTCTGATAACTATGAAATTTCGAAAAAAGGGAAATATCAATCATACACAGAATGATGGGTAAATTGGGTTTTCCAGGTTTAACTAAAATATCATATAGCGATGAACACTAAATTAGAACAACATGGACCATATAATCCATTTGAGGGCAAATCCTTTAAGATTATGACCTATAATCAAGTGGACCAAGTTATAAACTCTGAAGTAGTTGAAATGACTTCACAGGAACAGTTTAATACCGTTCTAGAAAACATAAAACAATTTAATAATGCACATGAATCTTTGGGACCATTCCTAAAGAAGTATAAAAAGCTTATAACTGATTGATTAACTATATTCATTAACAAACCATTAAAATTAAACAATTATGGCTAAGAAAAAAGAAACTAAGAAAGTTGAACTTAAAGAAGTATCTAGAGTAGAAATCAACGGTAACATCATCATTACTTACGAAGATGGTTCGGTAAAAATTATCCCGGCTCCTATTATGTTGACTGCTGACCAGGCATCTGAAATCTTCGGTTCAGAAGAAGATGAAGACGAAGAAGAGGAGGAAGAATCCGATGATGACGAAGATGAAGATGATTCTGAAGATGACGAAGATGAAGATGATTCTGAAGATGACGAAGATGAAGATGATTCTGAAGATGACGAAGATGAAGATGATTCTGAAGAAGATGAGGACGAGGATGATTCCGAAGAAGACGAAGAAGACGAGGAGGAAGAAGAGGAAGACTGACTGGAGAAGCTCTTGCTGAAATGGACTTCGAAGAATTGGAAGATGTTTGCGATGACAAAGACCTTGATACTGATCCAGACGACTTCGATGAAGAAGACATTGAGAAACTCCGTAAAGCAATTGCCAAGGAATTAGGTATCAAATTGCCCGCTAAAAAAGAAGCTAAGGGTAAAGGTAAAAAGGGTAAAAAATAACCCATTTACCTAGCATAAAGGGTAGGGATCATCTCCTACCCTAAAAATTAACTACTATTAGGTTATGTAGAAGTCACAACTTATTTATAACACAACTTTTAAAAACTTATTAAGATTATGGCAAAGAAAAAAGAAGACACCAAGAAAAAGGGTGCTAAAGAAAAAGATCCTGAAAAAGAAGCTAAACGCAAAGCTCGTATGGAAGCTATTAAAAACCGTCCTGCAGGTCAAAGACCGAACGGTAAACAAATCGATGTTATCAAGATTTCTGATAACTCAGAAATTCAGAACTTCGGTTATGCAATCAAAACAAAGAAAGGTGCTCAGGGAGTATTGGTAACTTCAGTATTGGTAGTAGATGGTGCTCCAGTAAACACATCGGTTGCTTTTGTTCCCGGAGAATTGGCAATTAAGTCAAAGAAAGGACATGGTATTATCACTACTCCGAAGTCAAAGAAAGAAAAAGACACTGACGAGGAAGTAGATGAAGAAGAAACTTCTGAAGAAAACGAAGATTAAACTCCATAACGATTATACATTATATCAATTATCCAAAGCCCATTGCCTCACAAAGGTGATGGGCTTTTTATTTTCATAACCTATGGTAACCAAAGAAGAGATAAGAAAGAATATACAAATCATTGCACTTAATAATCTGATAGAAGATTATACTTCATTTCTAGAAGTATGCAAAAATCCCTCAGAAAGGGAATTAACAGAAAACATAATATCAGAAGCTAAGGAAATGATTTTAGAATACCAATCCCAAATAAAAAGGCCACAATGGAAAAAAGATCCTTCTCATCCTTAATTTCACAGATTGCTGAAATATACAAGGATATCAAATACTATAAATACCAAGCTCATATATCCTTGCAGCAAAGTAAGATGGGTGAATATAGGAAACACCAAGCCCATATTATGTATCAGAAAAGAAAACTTATTCTTTATCACAAAGAGTAAAAGATATTCTTAACAATCCAGTTCTAGAAGTGAAATATATATGGGGAAATGAAACTAAAACCAGTATTTTCTCAGGATTAACCCAAAGAGAGATATCTGATTATCTTCATACTTGTGCAATGGTAAAAGGAATTGAATTAAAAATCCTAGAAATCAAGGAAATCCCTACCTTTAATTCGGATTCATTTCTATAGGTAAATATAAACTCATAAATTAATAAGGATATGACAAAGAAAGTAAAACCTGCTAAAAAAGCAAAGAAACCGGCTAATAAGACTCCGGAAATCACAAAAGCTGCAAAGGCTTTGGAAAACTACCTGAAAGAAAATAACCTGGATCCTGCAAAGGATTGGTCAAAGGACAAAACTCACGGTAAGGCAGTAAAAGAACTTATGGCAAAACTTAACAAGGAAAGAGATAAAGTTGCTGCCCAATACCCTGAGAAAGACACTGCTAATCAGAAGAAGCTGGTAAAAATGAAAAAGGCTTCTGAAGATGAAAAGAAAGCTAAGAAGGAAGCTAAAGCAAAAGAGAAAAAGGAAAAAGCTAGTTCAGGTAGAACAGCAACTAAATACGATTATCCTTTGGTAGACGGAAGAGAAATGACTTCCGAAGAAAAGAAGAAATATCGTATGGCTCAGAGAAAATTGGCTGCAGGTAAGACTCCAAAAGAATCTAAGCCGAAGAAAGAACCTAAGAAGGAATCCAAAAAGGATAAGCCTTCTAAGAAAGATAAAAAGGCCAAAGATTCTAAGAAGAAAAAGGCCAAAGACGAGGATTAATTTCCATTCTTATATTTGTTTTGTTAGTTATTAGTAGTTTTGGGCCTGGCAATAATTTTTGTCCAGGCCCTTTTTATCTCTAAAGTTATGAAAGAAGAAAAAGAAATATTCAAACCCAAACTGCGTATCACTACACTTTCAGAAAATGGTAATCCTTTATCTGATAGATTAGTAGATGCTTGCATTGAGATGTATGCCGGTCCAAAGGTACAACATAAAGGTCCCATAAGAATAGAAGTAACCCTTGTTAATCAACAAGATATTTCTCAATTCAAAGAATACTTGGATAAATTATCTGGTAACTTACCAATCAAAGAATCTGCAGGTAGAGGAAGACCCTCTAATACTCAATCTAAAGAATTGGAATCCCCAAGAGAAGATATCCTTGCTGATGTAGAAAAGATGGTAAATGAAGGCAAAAGCCAACAGGATATTATTAAGTATCTTAGAGATCTTGGATTTGTATTCATCCTTACAGAGGATTTCCTTTATCATTTCCCGGAATTTAAATTCGATAAGAAAGATGTGGGAGAACCCACCAACAATGGCCAATATCTCGATTCTTATTCATGGATGGCAAGATGTATAAAGAGAGCAAAAGATCCTAAGACAGATAAATTTGACCCTATGATTCTATTTGGGTTCAGTATTCTGCAAGGTCCCTCAAAGAAGATCGTTCCCTATCTGTATAAGGAAAGGAAGAAACCCTTTAGGGCTCAGACTGGTAAAAATACTATCTCATTTTCTCAGGCAGAATTCACTAAGTTACCTAAGTATATGTTAGAGGCAGAACGAATTAAATTCTCTACAGAACAAAGGCAATTGCTTATGACTCCGGATAAGAAACCCTCTAAGTTCTTCTTAAGATGGGCATCAGATGCCATATTCCCCGATTCAATCAAGGAAAAGATGGCTGAGATCCTGAAGAGATAATCCACTACCTACCTCAGCAATATTTGCATATTATATATAAAATTTATATATTTGTATAACGAAATAAATAATAAGAAAAAATGGATGCAGAAACCAAAACGGTTATTAAGAACATTGCCCAAATCCAAGTTGAGGCACTAACTCATATCTCTAAAAATTTAGAGGATACCGATCATTACCTTCTTAAAAAACTTCTTCAGATTGAAGAAGGAGAAATAAGAGGAGTATTAGATAATATGATAAAACTCTATTCAGATATGATAGAATATCCTCAACTTATAAAAACTCTTACAGAGTATCAATTATACGTCTGCTCTCATATCCTATGGAAAATGGAGGAAGAATGGATAACAGATAATTCTCAAGGAGTTTTGGGAGCATGGGCAATCATTCAAAAATATACCAACGTATTACATCCGGAGTTAACACTTTTAAAACTTTAAATTATGGACAGAGAAGAATATCTTGAATCAGTTACCATGAATACTGGTATTAAAATGAATCCAGTAGAATCTTCTAATATAGAAGGTATTGGGTATGACAACAAAAACAAATGCTTATGGGTTGCTTTTAAGGGCAACAAAGTTTACCGGTATGATTTAGTTCCCAGAAAAACTTTCGAAGAACTAATGAATGCCGAATCTAAAGGGAGATATCTTAATTCTCATGTCAAAGGACAATATGAAGCTACAGGATATGAACTCAAAAACTAAACATATTATTTTTCCGTTTTCCATTCTGGGAGTTACTCTTTTGGGATTCACTATTGCCAACACCAATAGTACCCGGAGGGTAACTCCTCCTTATGTAAAGGAGAGTAGAGAAGATTCTATTAGAAATGTAAAACGGTATGAGGAAAGCAAAAGAAGAGATTCTATATTCTTTGCTAAAGTAGATTCTATAAAGAAACTAAAGGATTCTCTTAGTAATCGGAGATTATACCAATATGCTTTCCTAGTAAGAGTTACTCCAGATAATATAATATTTACCGCAAGGAAATCTGGTTATCAACAAGTAACTTTAGATGCTCATTATACTAAACCCAGAGTATATTACCAAGTATTCACTTCCGATAAACCTTTATCACCGGAGGAAGCTTCTGCTTATGCCGAGAAATATGAACATGATCCCAGTAAGGTAACTATATTAACCGTAGAACAGTATAATCAGAGATATGGTAAATCATCATCTATTTCAGAATATGATATCTTTACTGAAGGCCTAGATTCCTACTATGATGATCCTGAAAACCTAGATGAGAACCCAGATGAAATCTTTGATTTCCTACTCGACTAGGGATCCTCAGCTATTGATAAAATAAAGTAGAATTATTTTTCTATTTAAAATATTGTTCTTATATTTGCATAGAGAAATTAATTAATAACATTTTAAATTAGTCAATTATGAAAAAAGTAAATTTGAACAAGGTAACCGAGTTAATTAACAACCAAGTATCTAACTCATTGAAGGAAGTTAAGGCTTCTAAAACACAAAAGCCAAAAGAAACTAAAGAATCTAAGGCTAAGGAAGAACCCAAAGCAAAATTGGTAAAAACTACTACCAAGAAAGCTTCTACTAAAAAGGAAGAAGTTGTCAAGGAAGTTGCCAAACAACAGAAACCTAATATCATCGAACAAGTAATCTCCAATCGGGAAGTGAAATACATTTACCCAGATGATGTTACTGATACTCTTTCAAGAAAGAAATGGAGACAACAAACCCGTAATGAACTTCGTAAATTGGAAAGGGAAATGCTCCGAATCCAAGATCATAACTCTAAAGAATACAAGTCTGCCCAAAATAAATATATTACCTTCCAGAAAAAAGTACTGAAGGTAGATGAAGCAGTATAATTAATCCTTTGTTAACCCGGGACTGGGAACACATTAGTTTGCTATTTTCAAATTCCCAGTCCCATATTTATTTTGGTTATGGACTATCGAATATTCTCCGATAAGGAGATGGAAAAACAGGAAAAGGACATGGTAGAACTTCACAAGAGATGTGTAAAGAATTACCTTGTTCAAAGATCTCTCAAACACGGAAAGATTAAAAAATTCTTTATCGTATATGATTATTATCTAGCACTGAGAATATAAGAAATTACTTTTTCAGGCCTATAGATATGTTCGTAAGATTCTTATTGTTGGGTAAACTTGAAGAAATAGAAGATTATGTCAAAGCTGATTCTAGAAAGAAGAAAAGAAAACATAAGAGAAATAAAAGTATGGTATCTTCAGAGTCAAAAACTATACGAAGAAAAAATGGTAGAGATAAATAAGACCAGCAAGGTTTTATTCTCTGGGCCAGTATCTTCTATGGTTGCTTGTTGGAGAAATGCTTTACTCTTGGTAAGAAGATCTTATAGGATATCGAAAGAATCTAGAATTTCTTTAAGAAACCTTCAACATAATACTAGGGATATTAATGCAATAAATGACTTAGAATTAGGTCAAGGTGTTAAATTTATAATCATTGAATTATGTTTCGAGAAATAGTAAAAGATGTATATATCGGTAAATCACAACTGGGGATCTGGGTAAATGGGAAAAGGGTCCCCAAAGAAACTCTGGTAAAGGATATTGCCTTGCCAACTACTGGGAAATAAATTGCCAGATTATGGTACCATAGGAAATTTTACCCAGTGGGAATTCGAAGTTAACCCAGGAGGCAATCACAAATTATTTATCACAGGTATACCCAAGAAAACTTATGACTTGGATTTATACCGATTAAAAGGGAGATTATGGTCATCCTATTACGAGGATGATAAAAGGGGATACTTATTTCAGGTATTACCCTATGATGTTAAACACCTAGAAACAGAGATATAATATAATGGAAACAAAAGATTACGTAAAGATATTTAGACTAGATCAAGAGAACTTCCAATTTAATAGAGGAGAGTTTATGAATAAAATGGGAGAAGATTTACTAGAAGTATGCCAAAGGCAACAAAAGATAAACCCAGCAACTGGTCACATATATTATTCAGATTTTAAAAAGGTAGTAAAACACTTCGAGGATAAATTTAATGAAATCAGTCGGCAAAGTATAAGACCTCTATCCCAGAATTTATGGAAGGCATTCTTTGCAACTCAGGTAGTGCCCCTAAGAAAACTTTGGTACCCAGAAACACAAAAAAGGATAGAGGAAATGAAAAATAACTCTAGTGAACAAGACAAAAAATCCTCGAGAGGTAAAAAAGGCAATTATGGCAAAGGAAATCGTTGACCTTCATGGCAATATTTTTAAGGTAATTAAAGGTTGGGAATTTTATAACAAGGTTCCCAACCTTGAAGGAAATTATACCTGGATATTTACTAGGGATAGGATTACCGATACTCAATTCATTTTGGCTTTAAATGAAGAACTCAATATAGCAGTTGGTTATTGGTATTCTAATATTTATCAACTATACGTAGCTTATCCTCTTAAAAGGATTAGATACGATGAATCTAAGGATATAAGAAAAGAATATTTGTATAATGGCAAAAGACAACATAAAAAGATTTCCTAGACCTATGGGAACTACTGCAATGGCAGCAGAATACCAAAAGAGTCAGAATCTTGAAGATTTACAAAAGGTATACAACTACATTATCAATCACTGGTTGATGGGTAATGGTATGCTATGTGGGATTATGTATGATATTAATACCTTCTCAACAAAGACAGGTATAGATATCAATTACATACGAGTATTTATGAGAGATAGATTATTGCAATCTAAGCTCTGGGATAAAGAAAGACAGGAAGAAATGCTACAGGCTCTATTGGGAGAACAAGTAGCATGGGCTTTAGAAGATAGAATGGAGATATCCCATCAGGTAAACATCCTAAGGGAATCTCAGGGAGGGCATTACACTCCATTCATATCGGCTGAATTGAATAAAGCTCTTAAGATGAAACTGGATTCTTCTACTTCATTACAGTCTATCATACGTACATTTATGGGTGGAGGAACTACCAATATCTTTAATCAATTTGGAGATACCCAGAATAATCAATTAAATCAGAACCAAGGCATATCAATAGATGAAGCTAGAAAGATTATCCTAGAATCTCAAAAGATAATGGACAAGCCACAGGAAGCCAAATTATTGGCAGATCACTATGATTTATCTTCTTTACCCGAGGTAGTTGCTACTAAGCAAGAGGGAATTGATACTACCAAAGATGGCCTTACTTTGAATACTGCAGAGATGAGGCAAATTACTGATGATTATAAGGGAGCTATGGAACTCTCTTCAAGAGAACACCATGAATTAAGAAGAGAGATAGAGGCTAACATAGATCCCGAGGATCCAGACCCAGAAATGGATATCTATTTAGATGAGGAGCAATATGAAGAAAAAGAGCCTACCTCAATAGCTGAACAATTCCTCAACAGGTAATCGAGGTTTATTGCATAATTAATTTATTATTCTTAAATTTGCATCAAAATAAATAATAAGATTATGGATAAAACCACATTAAAACAGCTTAAACCAGGTACACTATTCAGATTAAAAGACTCTGAATCCAGTCCAGTATGGGTAAGAGATCATTATGATAGGTCTTCTAAAACTTATGCTTGCCATAAATACGAAGACTACAATCATGAAGCTTTCTTCAAAGGAACCAGAACAGTATTCATTAATTTTACATATTAGACATTATGAACATCAAAAACCTATTCAACAGATTTCGTAAACGGGAACCAGAGTTAAGTTATTCCCTGAATCTAATCTACCTAGAAGATACTAAGGTAGTATTCAATCAGAATATACAATGTGCTAAAGACCTAGAGAATTACCTATCGGCTTATATGAGACTATTTGGCATGTATTCAGATAAGCCTTATGTACTAATCTATCAGGAATACAAAAGCAGATACTGGGTATATGACAAAGAACCTTACCTATTATACTACAAGGTACCCCTTATAGTTAACCTTAGTAGAAAGCTATCAGGTAAATCAGACATGGTAATAACCAAAGAAAAATACCAAGCTGCTAAGGCTTTAGTTCCAGCCCATGAAGTATCTGATAGATTCAAGATACCAGAATATATTACTGGAGTCTTTACAGATATCTGGTATAAATGCCAAGGATATATGGATACGGACCATGTTGGTTTAGAGGAGATACTGGAATTGATGCAGCACAATTGGTTAAAGGAATTTGAATTGCTGGTATTCAAGAAGAATTACGATACAGATATGTTATTCCTTAATTATTCTCTTACCTATATCTTGGACCAGACAGAAGAAGAGGGCCGAAGAATATGTATTCAAAACATTATCGAACGTAACATAAATCAAGAAAATCAAGATGAAAACGAAACAATTTAACGTAAGCCAGTCTAGAATATATCCAGATATCAGGGATAAATATCTGGATTATATGGGAGAACAATATAATATGTTCATTTCGGATGATACTCTAAAGAATGATCTTAGAGAAATCCTTCGAAAGGGTACTAATAAAACTATCCATTTCAATATCCTAGAAAAGAACTCAGATCTCTTGGTATTTGAAACCTCTGAATACAGTAAGCTATTAGAGTTCACTAACCATTATCTCTGGATATTCAGGCTAGTAAACGATAAATGGAATTTAATCCGATACAGAGTATAAATTCGAAAGGCAGACTAACTATCTGCCTTTCTTAGCGTTTACACATATCCTCAGCTTAGTATTCCAGAATTTGCATATATAATTTAAAGTGCTTATATTTGCATAAGAAAAATAATTAATAACATTTTAAAATTTTAGACTTATGAAAAATAATGAAACCTTCCAAACCACACAACATCTAGACAAGTTAGTTACTAACCTAGGTCTTCAAATCCAAGAATTATTTTCCTTAGACTTAGAGGAAATCCTAGATTACAGCAACAATCTAATGAAGCTATTAGTTAATGCCTACGTTGAAAACCAATGCTTAGCATTATCTGCAATGATATCTAAACAGGACGGATTTGCAATATACTCTTTCTTATTTCAAACTCCCGATACTTCTAATGGTGCTGCAGATGCTCTGGTAAACTTTGCCATGAACTTTACCGATGGAGAAGCTAATATCAAATCTATCAACCGTATATCTTCAAACATAATGCAAATTACCTTTACAGTATGACACCCATAAGAAGACTTTTAAATATCATACAATTTGATCTAGCCGAGAAACTAAACTTGGCTAGATTAAGATGGTACCATCTTAATCATCAGGACCAATATCTTCAATCAGTAATCTATGGTAATCCTGATAATTGTACCTTGTTCAGACTAAGGGAAGTACTTACTAATTTGCTTAGAGCTAACTTCTTAAGTTACTACATATTAGCAGATACTCCTGAATCTCTATCTATTTCAATACAAGGTAATGCTATCATTACATTTGTGATAACTAAAGACAATTACATAACTTTTACAATAACGAAATTATGAGCACAACTCCATACCCAGGTCCAGATGAAGTAATTATACCATCTCGTATATATTTCGATGAAGGTAAGAGAATAGATGTTAAAGTATGGCCTAAGACCATTCAATTAACAGGTCCCACTAAGGATTTAAACAAGGTATTCAAAACCCTTGAAGAATATGATGATTGGTGGCATCAGTTTAAGAAAAAGAATCCAGATGCCTTCCGTAAAGATGCGAAATATGTAAAATCCATTAATGGCCTTTTCCTTATTCAGAAAAGGCTCTATCAGATACCAATAGAAGTCTCAGCTAAGTAATCAGGGATATTGCATATTTAAAAATAAAGTATTATATTTGCATCAGAGAAAAGAAATATATTATTTATTTAAAATTTAGGCAGTCATGAACTTGAACAACATTACAACAGCACTCAAACCGGTATCACAATTTACCAATATGAACAATGGCAAAATACTGGTTCAGTCAACCTAATGCAAAAGGAATCCCACATGCTTTCCAAGGTTTGGCTTAAGACAAATATCTATAACCCGGATTCTTTGGATAAACCTTTATCCAACTCTCTGCTACTTTACTTCAGAATTCGATATTCAAGAATACAACGAATGGTTAAGGGCTAACCAGTACAAATTATATCCATTGCTACTAGATATTCTCAAGATATCACTAAAGGATGATTACTATAATTATTCCAATACTTCTAACATTCATTACGAAGGAGGGAAATTCCCAAGTATGCTTACCATTCAATTATTTAACTTAGAATTCTAATGTCATGAAACTAACAATAACAACCCTAGTAATCATAGAAGGCTCTTATATCCAAGGAATTTTCCATTCCTTGGAAGAGCATCCAGGTAAAGCTTACCAAGAACTGGTAGACCAAGTGGAAAAGATGATAACCCAATATACCTGTTATTACAATGCCATCAAGAGATGGGAATCCAATCACAAGGAAACAGAAATCCTTCATCAACTTGAGATATCAAACCTACTCGAACAATTAAAAAATAACTAAAACAATGAAAACAACAAATCCTTCATCAAGAATCACCCTCAGTCAGAAGGGTAATCAAATATTATCCTGCAAAGTATACAAAGAGCCCAACTATATATTATCTATGTCCAATGAAGAAATATTAGAACTCATCTCTGGATTAGACTATATAGGTAACATACCAACGGTACCAGACCTAGAGAAACCAATAGAAATCCAAGTCTCAACCACCCGACAAATACCCTTAGAACAAAACAAAGAAGTCCAAACCAAAATCAAAGAGATAATATACAATAACCTCTATGATACTCTAATAGATGAACTAAAGGGTACCATCTCTAGGTTCCAAGCCCAGTATAACATCCAAGAGATAAACCCATACCTACAGGATATACTTCAGAACCCAGAAGATCTAGTATCCCTTGCTCAACACCACAAAAGATAAATAAAAAGAATACCTAGAGCCTAGAACACTCTAGGTATTTCTGTGTACACAAACCAAGTATACAGATACTAGGTACACAACCCACCTACCCCACTCCCAACAAAGAAATATACAAATAATATATAACAAGGTACACAATAAACCTACCTATATCATAATATATAATACATATCACTAATATACAAATCTCCTATATCACAATCAATATATAATACATATAACTAATACTAATATACATATCTTAGGATCTTGGTTTCCCTTCTTTTCTGTGTACCAACGGGGGTTTTTCGAAAATGTCAGGAACATACCCTTGGAGGCTCTCGTACTATACCAAACACTATAGCTCTCAAAATTTAAAGTACTAAATCCTTGAGGCCCCAAAGGCCATTTTAGGCAATAAAATCACCATACATGGCCCCTCAAATCACAGAAAAGCAAAAAGTACACTCTGGCAATAGTTTTTGAGATACGTATATGAGCCTTTTTGACACGTAGCTATTTTAGTAACGCCTATATATAATATACTAATATGGGTGGGATTTAGATACGTATGTATTTTAGCTTCACACGTGTAATTGAAAAGTGTTCTGTTTGGCTAGTTTGTGTAATCTAGGATTTAGGTTGTGATTTTGTGTACCTAGACTCGGATTTTAATTGCCAAGAGGCTAGGATTTATATAAAAATTGTGTACCTAGAGGGGCCATTTTAGGCTCGGATTTTATAAAACTGGGTACACAATTACACCATAAATGGCCTCGGATTTAATAAATTTCTAGGCAATCAAGGAGCCAATTTTAATTGCCATCCTAGTAATATTGTTGTTAATTGCATAAGTATTTATATTATGGTTATTTTAGATAATTCTAGGACATTAGGGGCCTTCGAAAGGTAATCTGGGATATTGCATATTTAAAATATTAGTATTATATTTGCATCAGATAATTAATTTAATAACTAATTAAAATTTTAGATTATGGAAACAAAAGAAGTAACTATCTCAAACATTAAATTTAACCTCAGTACCAAACCCTTAGTATCTGAACCCGAGACTTATCCCGATTATCCTTCAGTCCCAGTAAATCAGATAACCAATAAGATCATCACTAATCTTATTAACTACTTACCAGAGTATCCCTGGTACGAATACATATATAATTCAAATGACCAATTCGACGAAAACTTACCAGAGCTAATAAATGCTGGCAATCACTTTATCAGCATTTACATTAATACCGACGATTGCTTAATCGAATTTTCTACTGAGCAACCAGATTCTTCAGATAACCTTTGCGAAGACCTTTCCCTTGCTACAGATGGTATAACCTTCACAATATACTTCGATTAAACCTAATTGCCCAGGCCTAACTAAGGTACCTGGCTTTTCTATGTACATACCTAAGAGGCCATCTATAGACTTCATATAATCATCTAAGAGGTACTAGAGCTTTACTACACATATACTTACTAGCCTTATATAAGAACCCACTAGGCCTATCTATAGATCTTATAAGGCTTACCTAAGTACGCTAACTATCGACCATATATGGCCTTCAGGTATAGGTATATAATATACAGATATTCTATAGCCACTTAAAAGGCCCTCCGAAAATCCCCTAGAATCTTCTGGCCATGGGGATTTAGTACGAGGATTACCTGGAGGTTATAGTAAGGGAACCATAGATGGCCTTAATTTGTTATCATACAGGTATTATATAGCGGACAACGTGCGGGCAATTTAGGCCGCCCGGAGGTTAATGGGTGGAAATTTGATAAAAATTTTTGATAATAAATAATGTATGCGCAAATAATAAAATTTTTGAGATATGCAAATATTTTCTGAAAATTATTCTTAAAATAATAAAATTCAATTTTTAACAAAAAATTTTCTCGAATTTTTTGTAGATTAAAATAAAGTCCTTAATCCTTTTGCAATTGCGGAAACGATAAGAGTTCTAAAATTAAT